>Ga0153998_1000067_pt1 | contig 16053 bp, 15 predicted proteins | sample TSNC082MetaG_FD_104725 | JGI IMG/M metagenome (GOLD analysis project Ga0153998, IMG submission 104725) | Attine ant fungus gardens microbial communities from North Carolina, USA - TSNC082 MetaG | ecosystem: Host-associated > Fungi > Mycelium > Unclassified | place: USA: North Carolina, Lumber...
AGCAATTAAGATGAACTGGCATTGGGTTACTAGGAGAGTTACTGAGAGACTATACTCTAGATCTACTTTTGGATGGACTAACTTAGAAAGATAGTAAACTTGTACTCTAGAACCAGTACTACTTAGATGAAGAACTTAGACTGATAGACTTTGTGCTTGTAAATAAGCATTGATGGCATCAGATCAATTATATTTAGATAAATGACCTCTAGGAAGCGACTTAGAGATACTAGACATTTATTGAGACTTGCTAACTACTTAACAGGTAATCAATGAAGTCCAAATTACAAAGCAGCATCAAGAGCATAATAGGGGAAGACAGAAGAATATTCTAGAAGGAAGTGGCAATGAAGACACGTCATCTTTGATGGGAAGAACTTGGTGAGAGAATGTATTATCACAAAAAAAGGAGAGGGCCATGTTATCAGTAGAATTTTGGGAGACCTTAGGACAGAAAAGAAGACAATGGAATCCTAAAAGTAGTAATAGTTTCCCTTTTATATTTTATTTCTTGAGTTTTAGGGCTTTGTAATATTTTGATATAGTATTTAGAGTGCAGTTGGATCAGAGAAGAACCTCTTGACTCCTATCCCCATCTACACTGCCTCTGGAATCGTGAATGTGGATCTATTGTAAGTAAGAAGACTAGGACTAGTGGGATATCTTGAGAAAAACACAGAATATACCCAGAACTTGATCTAGAGAGAAAACGCAGATGCAACTCGGACAGGCTTTAGAGAGGACAGTAGGCTAGGAAAGCTTGGCTAGGTGCACACTTGGATTGCATCACACCCATAAGGTTCAGTGTTGGGGGTGTAGACAAGGGAGCAACTGAGTATAGAGGGTCCATGAGTGATCAACTAACTGTATTTTCCAGAGGAGCTTTTATCACGGTGTATAAAGGTTAACACCTTAGGGAGGCTATGTGACGACAATCTAGAGAGATCTTACAATCCTTTCACAACTACCAATATATATTTTACTAGAGCTGCGTATAATTCTTATTTCTCTAATTATTTATAAACCTTTAACTTTGATAATCTCCCCTTGGACCTTTAGCATACAATTGGGAGCTGGTACATCATTGTTTTATTTGTTCCAGTATGCAATTCCCTTTTGCACTCTTTTATCTGGAGTCCATTGGGAGGGGAGTTTCAGATTTGAGGGTTTTCTATTCTTTCTACTCTTCTTTCACTTTAACACTTTGAGCATCCTAAACTTTAATTTCTAAAAGATGCCTAATTCTTTAAATCTTTCTAGAGCGAAAAACTAACCAGAAACTAGAACTAGAAGTCGTCAAACTTCTACAGTGCAAGGTGCTAGATTGGTACATCTGGTAGATAATCCAGAACATATACTACAGAAGAAAGCAAGAATTGTAGTAAAAAGACGACGTGTCAGTTCCAAGATGTCAGAACTATTAAAATGGCCTACTCCAACCCTTGGATCTCCCTCAGATGTCAAGTCAAACCTCTTCTTAGATACTTCAGTAAAACAAATTGGATCTATTATCCTAGAAAGGTCTAGTCTTTCAAGTATATGCATAATCCCCGAAGAATTGCTGGAAGAACTCGCATCAGAGATGACACAAGTACTTTCTGATAAACTTACTTCATTACCACTATCTCAAACATTGACACCGCTGTTTAATAACTCAGCTACTACTCAACAACCAATACAAAATATGACTGCTAAATTGAATATGCCTTTGCTCCTTAGCTCAAGTGCCCCTAAGTGGGATGGACAGTCAAGGATGCTCAGAAATTTTCTTAGAATAATGGAACAATTGTTCCAAACTGTAGAAATTACAGAAGACCAAAAGAAATTAGATTGGATTACAGAATATATAGATGCCGATATACATGACCAGTGGACCAACTTCAAAGAATATGAAGCTAGGTCTTAAAATTGGTTCCTAAAGAGACTTAAAACAGAGTATCTGGAACTAACTACTGAAGAACAAGGTAGTATGGATCATTTAAGAAAATTGTGTAGATAGAATACTGGAATTAATTTATTAGAGGAGGAGCAACTCATGAGCTTCAAGAGGAGGTTTTTGTATATCGCTCAGAAGTGCCTCAGACCACCGGCAGTGACAGGAAACAGGGAGCTTGTAGAGCTCTTTGTTAAGACTTTAGATAATACCTTTCAAGATGTGCTTAACTCTAGATTAAGTATACAAGGGACTCTTAAGGTAGATGCGCAAGGAAGGAGTCACATTGAGGATCCTTATGATCTAGATTATGTAGTGCAGAAAGCTGTAGAGTTAGTAAGTGGAAAGACAATAGCACAGGCATTGAAACATACACTAGTGATATTATCTAGGAATGGAAAAGTGGACCTGGACACTAGAGGACTGGTATATTATAGTAAAGAAGAGTCAGTGAGGAAAGTTGAGGTGCATCCAGACATAGAGGTCTTGCAACAAGATATTAATGTATTAAAGACATTATATGAGAAACAAGAGAGATCACGAGAGCACCATAAGAAGAGTGTACAGGGAGCTCTAGATAGCATAAAGACCCTGATACACTCACAAGGACAAACGTTGGTGCTGCCAACAAAAGAAATAGGAGGCTTTTCAATAAGATATAGACAGGGACCACCACAGATGAGGCCACCTAGACCTCCAAGGAAGTGTTTCTACTGCTTTGAGACGAACTATTTGTTCTTGTTTTGTCCTAAAAAGACAGAAGATAAGAAGAAAGGATTAATATTAGTAGATAAGTTTACAGTAAGGTTCACAAATAGAGAGCCAATACCTATAGAACATAACATGTCCATCAAGGACTGTGTGAGAAAGTACCTCCCATCGTCAATAGCAGTGATAATGTGGGAAGATCCGGAATTAGAGACTTGCAGTATATGGGATCAGGAGCTAGACATGGAAAGAGTCATGGTGTCATCCCAACTTGTAATAAGACAGACAAAAACTCCATCTAGAGTGAGCAGACAGTCAGAAGAAATGTCCCAGTTAAGAAAAAAAGTTAAAAGTCTAGAGGTTATGTTATAGAAGATGAATCTAGAAAGAAAACTGACTCTAGAACAAGAAGAAAAAAATATGGAGGCTTTTTTGAGAAGGATGGCCACAGAGTATGTTCAAACAAGACAGGAGTCAGCTCCTAGAAAGAAGTCGGGTTTTTAGAGGCACCAATGAAGAAGCTGCCATTTGAGAGACAAGTTTGCTTTCAAAGTGGTAAGGTTTCAAAGGTAAATAGATAGAATTGAGGTGAGAAGGAATCCTCACTAGAAAAAGCAGAAAATAGAACTCGTAGTGGATCTAGAGCATTGACTACAAGTCAAAACCACAAGTTCCCTTATTAAAAGATACCCACATAGGTGCCGGTAGTCGATGTTCCACCACTCCCAGCTAAGTATTTTAGACAATTTCCTCAGAGGAATATGCTAGTAAAGAATAAGGTACCTATTAAGGAAGAAGTTAAAGCTGAGATAGAATATTAGAGAGAGAAATGAAAGTGACTCCTAAAGAATTATAGGCTATGGTGCTGTTACGCTGTTAGAGAATTTTCTGTGGAAAAGTAGCATGGGATAAAAATTATAACCCTGGATTTCACTATTAGAACCTACTCTAGAGAACTCCTACAAGCCCCAGACATAATCTAGACCCAAGACTGGGTACTTCTATTAGGTAGTAGCCAAGCTGTCACATGCTAGAATAGCATATACCTTGGGAGGCAAGACTGATAAGCTAGCATTAGGTTTCTCAGATACAGACTATCAATGTTAAAACTCTAGAAATTAGAGGCTCAGAGATATCTTTGGAATATGAGATAATTTTGATCTAGAGTGGACTTAGACTAATATGACATCAAGACAGCAGATCAAAAGTCTATCAATGACTAGTAATCCCATCACTGCTAGACTTAGTGAAGAAACGAACGCGCTGCCAAACAACGATCATATTGCTAATGCTTGGACACACTGTCATATATTTCTAGACTGTATTTGGAGTAGGAAGAAGCCAGTTTGGGGTTCAGGGCACAATGGGCAGGAGTGAAGTATAGAGGTAGAGTAGAATCATATGGTCATATCTGGAAGGTATAGAGGACAGGAAGAGGACAGCTATCATGGCCGTATGGTAGTGTCATAGAGAGGAGACATGAGGGAGAGTGATAGAATGGAGAGTTTCCTTTTCTATTTCTTTTTAATTGAGTCTCGAACATTTGTAATATTCTAATATATTTCTCAGAGTGGAGATTGATAGGGAGAGCCCTCTTGGCCCTTGCCTTCATCTCAGAAGCTCTTGAGGTTGTAAATGCAATTCTCTTGAGTATGTAAGGGGTGATCTTGGTGAGAGGTTGAGTTGGTAAATGTTTCCTACTATATACCCTATTCTTTCTGGAGCCAAGACGCAGCGGTCGCTCGGGCAACCTTCTATGGAATAGCAGGCCTGAAAAGCCTGGCTAATCATTGACTCAGGTCATATCACACCCATAAGGTTTGGTGTGGGGGTGTGGATGAGAGCTTGATTGAGTGTGGTAAGGCCCATGAGTAATTTACTGACTATTCTACTAGTGAGCTTGTTACGGTATGTAAAGGTAGACACCTTAGGGATACTATGCGAGGCAGATCTAGATTGAACCTACTATCATTCCGACTATTTTTACATTACAGATAAGCTATGCTTCATATTTTAATTTCTTTCTGATACCCCCACTTCCTCCTTCTCCCCATAAACCCTTTAGTACACAATTGGGAACTGTTACCACCCCCTTTCTACTTGCTAGTCACAGCTAATTGCCCTTTTGCCCCTTTTAGTGCCGAAGTTGCAGGCAGCCTTAAAAGAGATTTTGACAAGCAAATGCTTGAATAAGAATGAATTTAGAGAGGACAAAGATCAGGAAAAAGAAGATAGCCAACCATAAAAGAGAGTGGTATCAGTTAACAGTCTAGAGAGTCCAGAGAAGCCACAGGAAGTCATCGAGATAGAGGATGGTGAGGTCATTAAAGTATAGGCTGTGGCTGATCTGGTCTTATAGTTCCTAAAGAAATTGAGTCCCAAAGAGCGTAATTGTCAGATATTTGCGATTGGAGAAGAAAGAGAAAAAGAAGAGAGAGTAGTGCCAGATATGGCTTACCTGAGAGTGGTACCAACTGTAATAAATGGCATTGGAAAAGAAGAAGTGTTATTAGACAGCGACTGGCAGATAGTCTCAATGACCAAGAAAGTAGCTGTCACCAATAAAGTTAGCTAGGATCCTAGCCTTAGCATCCAGATGCAGAGTGCAAATAGATCACTATCTAGGACATATGGACTGGCAAGAAATGTACCTTTTACTTTAGGAGGAGTAATGGTACTCTTGCAGGTACATGTGATAGATGTGGCACTGTCACACCAGACAGCTGTTTAGGCAATAAAAGTGATATTTTTTACCATAATAACGAGAATAACTAGCTCAAAAGACGAGTTCGGCCCCCCAGAGAAACTATTAGATGCCCAGTCATGAACTCAAGCATACCACTTGAGTAACAGAGTAGTGGCTGTGACCACCACTACAAAGACCTCATAAACATTGTCTAGAGAATTTCATAACAGATCTATAACAGAACTCCTCTCTAGAGTGCTCTCGAGAGTAGAAAGGACCTTAAAAGATGTTCTCTAACAGAATGATGTCATATCTCAGCAACAGTCACTTATTTATAACGTCTAGGTTACCATTAGAGCAGGGCCATCATTGCTGATGGCTAATTATAGCAAGAACTAGCAAGACGAGTCCTCTTGAGGACTGCATTGCAAATCTAACAGAAGAAGACTAAGACTTAAAGATGTGATGAAGTATAGAGGAGTAGTAGAAGAACTAGAAAGGTCAGGAAAAGAGGTCAGATAGAGAGATGAAAGAAGAGATATTTGATGAAAATAACATGCTTGAGAGCAAGACAACTTGAGATCACCACCTCTCTTTATAGCTCATCAAAAGGCTTGAGAGCCATATATTGTTTAGAGAAGAACCCTAGGAGTAGGATTAGAAGAGTAGAGAATGATAGCCAAGTAATTGGGAGAGATGCTGTCTTATCATTTTCCTCTTACTATTTTTGGGAATTTGGAAGTTTTCTTTGTTTCTTTTCTTTTGTTGTATCATTGCTTTGTAATCCTAATAAAATACTCTAGGGCACAGAAGGAACAAAAATACTCTTCCCCCCATTATCTCTCTCTCTGTTGCTCTAGAGCTGAAAGGCTATTTGAGTGATTTGAGGATTTCTTTTATGTTTGCTTTATGAAAACTCTATAAAACTTCCCTCGAAGAGAGACTCAAGCCTCAACAGACCTGGGCATTTGCTTATGCTAGGAGCTAATCACTTGCTACATATCATTGGAGTTGACTTCCAGTTGTATGGTCAGCTAAAGAAGAGCTCACATGATAGCATGGGAGTTCTAGGTAGTACTGCTGTATCGACGGCGAGCTAGGCTACTAGACTAGGTAAGGGCAGTAGTGTCATGGTGTAAGATGAACACATGCCTTAGGGATCTTATTATGGTAAGGGTTCACTCGAGTGGATACTAAAAACAGTTTTTCTTCTTAGGTTTCTATTTAATATGTTTTGGTTATTCTTTGGACTTTTACCTTTAGTAAGCTCTCTATTATTTGATTTATCTCCCCAGTGCCTACTTGTTTAGTGCACAATTGTAAAGCAGCTTGGAGATTTTGCCTCTCTGACCTTGCTTTTACCTTTGTTTTATGACCAAACCTTTTGATCCCCATCAGTGTCTTATACAGTATTGTTGGGACAACCATTTGACACTATAACGGAAAGTCAAATTGTTAATGATAAGAAAGGGAATCAGACAGTGTGTATTACCTGTCCAAATACTGGGAACAAGGTAGCAATACTGACGTATAAAAGAAGGGAATTACCAAGAAAAGTAGAGAACTTGACAAATTTTTGGTGAGCCTTGAGGAATCTGAAACATTCCCTGGAGGAGAGGTTCCCTGTATAATCAAACTAGATCGAGATGGGAGTTCTTTCGTCAGTGAGGTTCTGCCATTAGAAGGAAATACGTTAAGTATGGACGAGTTGAGATTATTGTATCTAGAGAGAAGTAAGCCAACCTTGGAAGAAGAGGAAACAATACTTCTAGGACAAATAATATAGGAAATAAGAAGACCTGATACTCTTCAACAGCACTGGATGGCAGTGGAAGAGAAAACAGGCAATCTAGAGGAAATAGAGGAAGAAGTCGTGAGTTGCTTTGCAAAGAAATATAAGCCAGTAGCCTTGAAGGTAAAGCTGGTATTGGAAACTTTACCAGAGTGATTCAGAATTACAAGAGAGATAGTGGGTGATCCTTTACAAGGAATACCCAAGTTACCAGAGCATCTACCAGAGTTTGAACCTAGAGGACGTTACACTCTAGAGAGAAAGGAGAAGCTGGATATGGTGCATAAAGCAGGATTCTTGTGGCCAGAAGAAAGAAAATTAATGCATTGGCTAGTAAAAGAACAGAACAAAGCTTTTGCATGGGATGATACAAAGAGAGGGAAGTTTAAAGAAGAGTACTTTCTACCAGTAGAGATATCAATGGTTGCATATATCCTGTGGATGGAAAAGCCTTTTAGAATTCTCCCAGCTATTTATGAAGAAGTATGTAAAATGATTAAGAAAAAGATAGATGCAGGAGTTTACAAACCGTCTAACTTGTCCTATCAGTCTAGATGGTTCTGTATAATAAAAAAGGATGGCAAGAGCTTAAGAATAGTTTACAGCCTAGAGCCATTGAACAGAGTGACGATAGCACATTTAGGACTGCCACTAGTGATGGAAGAGTTGGCTATGTACTTTGCAGAAAGAGCCTGTAGTGGAATATTAGATTTATATGTAGGATATGATGAGAGGGTACTAGCAGAATAGTCTAAAGACCTAACCACCTTTCAGATACCCTTCAGAGCGTTAAGATTGGTTACTCTACCTATGGGATAGACAAATTCGGTGCCTATCTTTTATGATAATATGACTTATATATTGAGGAATAAGATACCAAAGTATACGTTGTCATATATTGATGATGTGCTGATTAGAGGTCCTAAGACTAGGTATGAGCTAATGGGAGGCAGAGTGGAGACTCTAGATCAAAATCCAGGAATTAGAAGATTCGTGTTTGTCACAAACTTCATTTGGTCATATTTTCATCAATATTTTGACAATTCTCACGATCTTAAGAGCTATGGAAAGCCCTCAAAAAAACCTTTCAATTGATGCTAGTTATGTCTCAAGGCAATCAATAATGGCCAAGATATTAAGTAGATCAACTGGTAACTACTATGTTACTATTTATTAAATCACTAATATCTCGGAAACTGCCATGATCAATGCTTTGGTTCTAGGCTCAGCAAAATTCTTCTTCATAACACTCAGAATGAGCCTAGAACAATCTCAAGGCAATTAATATTAGTGGAAATATGAAGGCCTCAATGTTTGTACATAAACTTCATTAATTATCCATAGATAGTCATCTGTCCTTTTCTTAGAACAAAGGACAGCCTCCATATGGTTAAGTTATCACTATTTTAAGTACAATGGTACTACCATATATAGAACAATAAGTAGTAGCATGTGATGATCTGTCCTAGTGCATAGACCATCACAATTATGTATATAAGGACTCATAGTCTGAGAATTAGACCTCAAACTTAACAACATCTTTTGTCACTTGTCTAACTTTGCATTTTTGAACTCTTTAAAGTATCAAAGCACCCATTACAAATAGTAAGTGACCATTTGTGATAGTGTTTGAGTATCTAGAGAATGTTAATAGAATACTGCAAAGAATGAAGCATGCTGGAGAGACCTTCTCAGGTTCTAAGACGACAATATATAGTGATCATATCATTATAGTAGGATTTAAATGTTCATATGAAGGAAGAAAGCTAACTAATGATGCCATTGGGAAGATATTGCACTAGGGACCTTGTAAAGACACTACAGATATAAGAGCCTTTCTAGAAACAGCAGTGCAATGCAGAAATCATATACCCAACTTTGTGATGGTGGCAGCACTCTTATATGAAATAGTTAAGAAAGGTATTCCATTTGAATGGGGGCCTATACAACAGAAAGTGCAACAAGATCTTAAGATACTTATAGAAGATTGTTTTCACATGAGAAATCCAAAGTTCCTGAGTGAACAGCCAGTAGTCTTAGCAGTGGATACGTTGTGGAGAGCAATAAGGTATTACATATACCAGAAAGATGAAGAAGATCCCAAGAAGATCTATTATATAAAGTTTAACTCATTATTGATGGATCTATGATAGCAAAGATATTCTCAGCCAAAGTGAGAGCTATGTGGACTAAGACAAGCTTTAGAACAGGAGATTTATTTGTTCAAAGGATACAGGAATTTTATAGTAGAGACAAATGCCAAGTATCTAATGGAAATGTTAAACAACCCAGGGAAGATGCTCAATGCTACTATAAATAGATGGGTAGACTACATACAATTCTTCTTTGAGATTGTACATAAGAAAGGAAAGATGTTCAGACCAGATGGTCTATCTAGAAGGAAATGATATCCAGGAGATTCACTATAAGAAGATTTTACAGATGGTACAGGCAATGGGGCAGGAGATATAATAGTGAGAAAAGATGACCCTAAAAGTTTGGATCCATTGGAACTAGAGGAATTCTATGAAGAAATCGACTCTAGAGAGGGATTCTTTTATGAGAGTATAGAAAAAGAACCTTTATTGGAGTTAAAAAGAAATCTAGTAGAAGATAGTAGAAGAAGTAATAGTAATAAGACGAGAGATATATTCTTAGAAACTGCTAGTGGAGAGCCTATGCAGGATCTAGAGAGTAGTTGTGAAGAGTACGATGATAATAGAAGAAGTGAACATGTGAAAAGAGCAGATGAGAGAATAAAACAGATAAGAGAGCTATTAGCAACCAAGAGTAAGAGACCTTTTGGAAAGCTAACAGCAAAGCAAGCCAGCTTAGTGAGAGTAGCTTCTCATTATTGGCTAGACAAAGGGAATGGGAAATTGTATAAGAAAAATACAGGAAATGACAGCCTACAATTGGTTGTGGCTGAAGAAGATTGGATGAGACTATTGAGGTCGTGCTATAATGAGATGGGATATAGAGGTAGCTATGCTACTAATAAGTTGCTTCAGCAGAGATTCTGGTGGCCAGAAATAGAAAAAGATGCCATGTGGTACATTAGAACTTGCCACATGTGTCAAGTTAGACAAAGAAAGGCTCTAGAGCTACTGCTAGTAGTAACGCATACACTGTCAATCTTCCAAGTTTTACATGCAGATACAGTACATATGAATCTGCCTTCAAATAGCTGTAAATATATAGTAAATATATAGTACATGAAAGATGTGAACTGTCATCATGGATGGAAGCTAAAGCTTTAAAGGAAGAGAATACTAGGTCTATAGGACAATGGCTATTTGAAGATATTATATGTATAGGGAAGTCTTGTAAAGATAGTTACAGACAATGGAGCTCCATTTAAGAAGGCTGTAAAGTGACTAGAAGTGAAATATGGAATAAAAGGAGTGACAATCTCCCTATATAACTCACAAGCAAATAGTAGAGTCGAAAGACTACATTGGGATCTCAGACAAATACTATACAAAGTGACAAAGGGAGATGTCAGGAAGTGGGCTTGGTACTTACACCATGTGATGTGAGTAGATAGAATTACAGTAAGAAAAGGGACAGGGTGTTCACTGTACTTTATAGTAATGGGTACTCATCTGACCATACCTTTAGACATAATAGAGGCAACGTGGTTAGTCAAATACCCAGAGAGAATGCTCTCTAGAGAGGAGTTAATAGGGTTATGAGCAATAGCATTGGCTAAGCATATTGCTCATATAGAGGAAATGAGAAAGAAAATTACTAAGGAGAAGATTAGAAGAACTTTACAATTAGAAAGGGATCTGCAACATAAGATAGAGGGGTTTGATCTAGGACTAGGAAGTCTGGTTTTGGTAAGGAATTTGGCTATAGAAATGTCGGCAGACAGAAAGATGAAACCAAGGTATCTAGGACCTATGGTAGTTGTGAGAAAATCACAAAGTGGCACTTATATCTTAGTTGAACTGGACGGTTCAGTATGGCAGAATAAAGTGGTAGCCTTTAGAGTACTACCATATCTCTTTAGAAGAAAACTTAACTTCAACTCAAAAGTTAAAGAGTTGCTAGATGCCTCAGAAGAGAACTTAAGAGAGTTTGCTGCTGAGTCAGACAGAGACAATCATACAGAAGGATCAACAGTGAAACTATTTGATTGGGAATAATAGCCAAGATACAATTGAGTAGAGAGTATATAGATGTAATTATAGACAACGAGGCAGACTACCTAGCAGACCGAGCAGAAAGGCAAAAGTCATACAGAGAGGAAAGACAGTTCTGCTCTTCAGTGGCATCTTTGTAGTTGCGAGCCGCATTCTCCAGGGAGTAGATAGCCTGGAGAATGTTAGATAAGACAAAGATAAGGGCGACCTCAATAGCAGAAAGGGAACAAGAGCAAAATGTGAAGTTCTGAGTGTGGATATCCTGCTTATAAAAGTCCTGGGTAGCATGGAAGACAGTGCAAGCTATAAAAAGACAAGTTAAAAAAAGAAGAAAAGAGAAAAGAAAGAAAAACATACCTTTCTTAGCAAGACTACCATTAGAACCAGTAATGGATGGAGGTGCAGAAACAGACTAAGGAAGTAAATAAGAGTCAGAAAAAGGAAGAAATGATCTAAAGAAGAAACTTGCTGGAAAATGAGGGATAGGAATAGCTCTCACAGCTGGAGCTGGAGAAGTCATAGGAGGCATGGGTGGCAAAGTATCAAGAGCAAGAGGACCACCGGTGTCGTTAACTTGCATAGAAGACTGAAAAAGAAAAGTGAGAGAGGATATATAGATAAAAAGAGAAAGATACGAATGGGAGCCTAACAAAGAAGACATTTAGCAATGTTATTATATGGAGCATGCATAATAAAGGTTACCTCATTGTTATTGCTATCCAAAACATTAGCTTCACTATCAGAAGGAGGCAGAGCCCTGATCTTGCAATGCTAAGAGAAAGAAAAAAAGAGAAAAGTATTAGTAATTGGATCTAGAAAGGAAAGAAAGAAGAGATCTGTATCTTAGAAGTACTAGACTTGCCAGTATTAGTGCTTGAGATACCACCATTACTAGAGGGAGGATCCTGCTGAGCAAATGGGATACTAGAACAAATATCAGATACCTTTAGACTCTTCTCATATTGACTTATAAAAGTCTGTAACTACTTATAAATAGGGGGATAAATGAATGAATGATCATGGTCCTTGCGGAAGGTCTCGTAAGACCATTTTGTTTTGCCCAAGATTTTGATATAGTTGGGTTTTTCGATAGCAGCAGGATCAGAATTGAGTCAATCTAGATAGAGTCGCTAATAGAAATATAGTGAGAAAAAGAAGATCAAGCAATAAAAACAGAAAAAGAATACTCACAGTGGGTTCAGCTAAACTGTCGATAGTCATTTTTGTAATGATCGACCTCATTAACTCCAGGTGTTCTACATATGGACTACTTCTTTGTTTTATATCACTTTATATATCTAATGGCTTAGTCAGCACCTCACTGGTAGGACATGTTCTTTACTTAGCAGACCTCATGTCTGCCATATGTACTCCTCATTTCTACCTTATGGTACATAGGTATATATACAGTAGATACTCTTTTGTATTCCTTATACTTTACCAATTATATCATTCCCTTCCTTTCTCTACTCTTAATTCATCCTCGAGTCTTTACTTGAGTGTTGCAACCTGAGTTACTCCTTAAGGTCATAACAATTTTGAGGGACCCCAAAGTAGTCTTGTGATAACTATAGCATTGACTGTGATAGAAGACATTGGAGACAGCATCAGACAGTTTCAAGAAGGCATTATGAGTCTTGCCAGTTACCAAGGAAACCATAGATGTGAGAACAAAAGATAACAAAAGAATAGAGCGACTTGAGAACAAGAAGCAGTTATATAGGGAAAAGCGACCTCGACCCCACATATGGAAAGGTCCTGGAAAGTGATGGGACATGCTGGAAGGTTAACAAAGAGATGCCTAAGAAAGGAAAAGAGAAGGATCAGTAGTTAAGTTCAAAGAAAGAAAGGAAATCACTAGGAAATATGATGTATATGGACTAGAGGAAGCAAGAAGCTTCTAGAGACAAGAAAGAATGATCTAGAGAGATGGTGAGGACACCTTTTTTCCATAGTGGGGGGGAAGGAAAAGTCGAGCTGAATAGAGACATAAGGAGAAAGGATAATCAAACTTGGATGGATTTTTTGCAAAATTACACTATATTTAAAAGTGATCAGAGTAATGACATGAGACACAGAAATAGGTAACTCATGTATTACATAAAGCAGAAAGTCATCACAGCAGAGATACATATATAAAAATAAAAATAATAGATACAGAAAAAATAAAGAAAAGATATATCTAGAGAGAGAAAATAAAATAGAAAACTCAAGCCCGACCTTTACCCTTATGAGAATACCAATTGCAAAGAGACTACATGTCTTGAAGGACTTGTGCATGTCACTTATCAAATGTGAGTGGATCAGGAAAGTCACTACTGAAATCAAAAAGGGCAATGCCCTCGCAGAATGAGCAAACAAATGCAAAATGAGCATCAAAGAGCCTCACAGCGGCAACTTGAGATGAGAGACCAGTCTTGGGATTGCAAGCAAAGTGAGCAGCTTTGAAAAGAGCATCCCGAGACACAGTAGAATCAACAAGACCACTGGAAACCCAGTAGTCAGGATCATGAGAGAAATACTCTTGCGAGACAAGGAGTTCTTTGGCAAACTCAGACACTTGGTTCTGATAAGTGGCTAGGGTGGCACTGAGAGTGTCATGTGCAGAACTGATGCAGTTCCAAGAAGCCATAAGAGCATGAAGACAAAACATGATGTCTAGAAAGAAAATTAGAGAGAAAAAGATGAAGAAAAAGATAAGAAAACGTATGTTAACTGCTTGTAAAGCTGGGCACACATGTTTGCTCTGCCCAAAACTGCCAAGAAGCCAGCTGCTGATGAGTACAGTGTGGCATGTGAGTTGAATCACAACGAGCGCAAGCTTGAGAGACTTTAATGAGGTTATAACAAAGGGCAGTGGTGGCAGTACGATTAAAACGAGGAATAGAAGGCTAGAAATAGCACTCCTCAGTGCCAGAAGAAAGACAAGTCAGACATTTGAGATAACTGGCAGGGCCCTAGAGAGAAAAGTATATTGGAAAAGTGACTCTAGAGAGAGATAGAAGCAAAGAGACATACCAGATCCTCATAAGAAGAGGGCACAAACAACGCAAGGACCATCTCTAGAAGAAGGTAACCCATAGACATACCATAAAGGGAGACGATGTCACGAGCTGGAAGAAAGAAGATGGAAGTTAGCTTTAGAAAGAAAATAAAGTAAAAGAAAAGACTTACTTTGAGATGAAAAATGTCCATGAGAAGCTTTAGTCTTGACTTTGAACTTGGGAGAAGAGTCAGGGTCACGGATGCGGTGTTTCTTGCGAGGAGGCAAAAATACTCTAGAAGGATTGGAAACTGGTGCTTTAGAGAGAACGCAGGGTTTGCAGGGCTTAAACTTCAGTTTGGGAGAAAGAAGAAGAATGGTACTGTAGGAAGTAGTACCAGACTTGGCAGCTTCAGAAGGAGCAGCCACAGACAATCTAGGAGAAGAAACTGGATCAGGAAAAGGAAGAGAATGTTAAGGGGCTGAACAAGGACGAGGTTTTGGCTTGGATAAAGGAGACGGAGAGATGGTCACCTGCATAGCAATAGGACAGCATCGAGATTTTGGGAGCTCAACAATTGGAGGCTCTACAGGAGGTGGAGTAGACGAAATAGCAACAGGAGCTTAAAAAGTTAAAAAACAGAAGGATAAGAGTAAAAATAAGGAAAAGTACTATAGATGGGACTAAGAGTAGCAGGAGCCACTGGGGGCTAAATAGGACTAGGGAGGACAGGCAGGGCAGAAGCCGACTCCTCAGGGCCAGGGATCAAGGTAAGCTTTATGGAAGCAATAGTAGAAGAATGAGAAGACAAGAGAGACTCTGCCCTAGGCAAAACTGGAGGAAAAACAAGATTAGCTACAACAGTATGAGATAGAACATTGGAATAAATAGGTGTGGGAGCAGGAGTCTCCACAGGAACAGAAGTAGTGGTAGTAGAAACAGATATGGTAGTAGAGAACAATTGCATAAGCTGCTGTATATCAGAAAACAGGACAGCAATCTGAGTATCGCAGTTAGCAGAGGAACTCATCCCATGAAGCTCAAAGAGACACTGTTGCAGGGCAGACAAAGAAAACATAGAGTGAGTAATGGCAAGGAAAGAAAAAGTGAAAAGGAAAAAAGAACAAAATAGTGAATTCAAAAGAAATAGTTGCCACAGAAAAACAAAAGGAAGGATCAACTATTGATTTTATAAAAGAAGCTTAGATAAGCTATAGAAAGGCAAAGTAGAAATGATACCATATAAATGGAATTGAATTAAGATAATTTTATAGGAGAGGAATAACATAATGGACAATTGAGGAATGTCAACAGGCTTGTGAAGCAACAGAATCTTAGGACTAAGGATAAGTCTGAGGACATATGAGACTAGAGCAACAGAAGCCACTTTCAGAGAGAACCACTATTATGAGGCTAGAGTAATAAGCACCAGCAGATAATGATCTAGAACCAAAAACCAGCCTCAAGAAAACAACTGAGGACAGTCATTTATAGTAAGAAGGAGATGTTACGCCACAAGTAAATTTTCCATGGAAGATAACATTTGATAAGCTTTATAACAATGAATTCTTAATTGGAATTTGCTCTAGAACCCTTTCTATATCCTCAAAACATAAATTATATGATAAGTACATTGAGTAGATGATAATTGACCTAGAGCTTATGTTAAGACCTCGAGAAGCAATTAAGATGAACTGGCATTGGGTTACTAGGAGAGTTACTGAGAGACTATACTCTAGATCTACTTTTGGATGGACTAACTTAGAAAGATAGTAAACTTGTACTCTAGAACCAGTACTACT
>Ga0153998_1000069_pt1 | contig 16005 bp, 14 predicted proteins | sample TSNC082MetaG_FD_104725 | JGI IMG/M metagenome (GOLD analysis project Ga0153998, IMG submission 104725) | Attine ant fungus gardens microbial communities from North Carolina, USA - TSNC082 MetaG | ecosystem: Host-associated > Fungi > Mycelium > Unclassified | place: USA: North Carolina, Lumber...
AAGGACCCACCGCCTCTTCCGAAGGTCAGTCGGTTTGCCACCCATTTACAAAGTAAATTGTCTAACGGCGAGCTCTTGGAAGTCGGATTTGAATTGCAGTTGATCTTACACCTAAACTACCATAAAGCCTGGTCATAATCCTATCCTATCGATGTTCATCACTATTCATCTGTTAATATCCATCTGATTTCTGCATCTCAAATAATAGCGACCGAAATTAAGAGTACTCAGTCCTTTGGTGGACATATATGAATTCAAAATTGGGCAGTAAAACAATCAAGATCATACATCTCAATCTAGTGAGACAGCATCCTCAGAGATGTAATACCAAGCACAATTTTGACTGATAATAGAGCTTTGGTAAAGTAAAATTCAGTAAGATACTGGGTACATGAGTAAGGAGTCATTGATATGTGCATGGTGTGATAGTATTCACCTCAGACATCATTGTAGTGTGGGCGACTAAGGTATGTCTACTCAAGGAAGACCCATGTGTATATGACAACTGGGTACCTGCGTAGACAGAAAATGAGACTAATTCAATGATGGACCAAGTGCGGAACCAATTTCAACCACAACATGTCTCATAGATGACACACCTTGTATAGGGATCAGCTTCGAGACCAGTCGAAATACTATCGAAAAGAGAAATTTCATGGGCGACATAATTATCATTCTATTTTTCTTTATTCTTCTTCTTGGAGTTGAAACGGGACATCACCTATGTAGATATGGTGTGGAAGTCTATGACTCTTCCTTCCGTCAACGTTTAGAGAACAAAATTAATTGAATTAACAGAAATAGCTGGACCGACCACTTACATGTTGTGGACGCCAAGAAATCCTCTCTTGCTGGTCTTCGTACTACAAGCACGTACTCTCTCTGGACTGTATCTCAAATTAAGAAAATACAAACGAGATGACAACATGACAGCATACAAACTGTGACGAGAGAGTTGGTGTATATCAGTGACGCTTAAACGGGTGTTTGAATATTAGTACCCTTGCTCAATTCGGATCTCGTATCTTTCCGTTAATCCTGCTTTCAAATATACCGCCGAATAGTTGGTTTCCTCGGGTGCCATTCTGGAAAGAGTCAGTCTATACCCGTCATAAGGTCAAAAGAGAGGGAGGCAATGACTTGGATTGAATCACAGCAAGACTGATGTGATCGGCTGGATCATCTCCGTTCTCGAGGACGACAACATGCCGACAACATGACACGGCAAATTATTTTATATCCCAGCTACCCTCCAGTAATTGAATCTTTCAAAGTGCGATATAACAATCGGTCGTGGTGGTGATGGTGGGCCAAGGGTAGCATAAAGCGTTGAGGGTGTTGGGTTGATTGAGGGCGGCGAGACGTCAGATAAAAAACTTGGCTTGGTCAGAAACCGACTCTGAAATTCCATTTTGGAGTCGGCGTGCTGGGCGAAGGTAGTGAAGTTGTCGGCACAAAAATGGAGATAGCTGCAGAGGCAAACGTAGGCTGTGATGGCTGCGCAGAGAGGAAGCAATGAGCTTGTATTTCGTTTGTGTATGCGTGTGGAAGTGATCATACCTGTGCACCAGATGTACACGGGTTTTCCGTGGCCGGAATTTTTTTACGACCCCGGGGAAAACATAGCCAAAAGAGCTGGCAAGAGAGGTGAGTCGCTCGTTGGGAGAATGCAGAATTTTTTTCTTTGTGAGAAGATGAGCAAACAAGGTGGGTGGAAATGGAAAGTTGACGATGACGATGCCACTGTTGGAGTCATTTGAGAAATGGGGGATGTTCTCGAGTCTGTCAAGTAGGTGAAGGGAGGAGGGGTGAGGGAGGGGAAAGCAAACGTACTTGAAGTCTCTGGACGATTCCATGGTGGTGAAGGCAGTTGGCGGCGTCGAGAACGGAGCGGATGACGGTGATGGCGTCGTGCTGGGTAGACTTGCCCTTTGCGAGGATACGGTCAAAGGGCTCTCCGCCGGTGGTAAGCTCAAAAGAGGGTGGTATTTTGTGCTAGACTCGAAGCCTTGAGAGACAGACGATGTTGGTAAGGGCTCTGTCCAAACACTGACTTTGTTTCCTTTTAAGGCTGAAGGTACAACTTAGTATTGACACACTGTCCTATCAATGCAGAAAGGGCTTGTGAGCGGTCTGGCTGCTGAAACATCGATTGAGGTCTGAGGCCCGGAGAAGTGGTGAGAAACAATCACCAAAAAAGGGTCTCATGTCACAGTGGCTGTGTTATGCAAAAGAAGACGCACACAGACATTTCAAGGAGGTGTCACTGGGATGTAAGAAAAGAAGTGGAGGCTCCACTGGATATCAAAGATGTGATTGATCAGATATCTTACTTCTCAAAGACCATAGTGATGGATATTACACTGCCAAGTATCCACAGATTAGATATCCCAAATAGCATTTTCTGTAGCTTGAGTCTTTACAGAACCTGTCTGTTACCAGCTGTCAATTGCATGGCAGAGCTTGGAGAATAATGTGAGCCACAACCAAGTGGCTTCAGTTATCATATCTTTCCATCACCCTGTTATGATCTCTTCCTAAACCCAGTGTAGTGACTTAGCCTGGATGACTTAATCACCCTCCAAGTCCAAGTTAACAAGGAGAACTCAATGAAGTTCCTGTTAGATTTTCTACACTACTTATACAACTACTACATGGTCTGTGTACTGTTTTCCCACACCCATCATGTGACTCATCATGTGATATCATGTGACATGACATTTTCCCACACTCCTTCCTGTATAGTAAGTCTTAAAGAAAAAGAAAAAGAAAAGAAATATAAATAATGACTTATCTGTTTTGCCAAGTCATAACACCTGGTGTTTGAGTTAAGAAAGCAATATATTTAACCAGAACAAAGCTAAGGTCCTAGCTACTCTACTGATCACTATATATACTGTGTCTAACTCATGCCTTCCTCAATGTATTGTATTATCCTTCCGTCACAAGTATTTATACTCCATCATAAGATCACATCCTCATGATATTGGCATAAGTCTTTGTAGGTAATCAGATGATAGGAACTTAGGATGCATCCAGGTATTTTTGATGGAACTCTTTACATGATCTTGGGGCTCTCTTGATCACTTCATCTCTATATTCCCAAGTTCTCTCTTTGAGTAGCTGTCCTTTCCACTTGATAAGATATTGTAACCTGTTTCCTCTCCATCTAGAATCAAGTATTTCTTCGACTTCTTGTATGTTGGTCTGATCTGTGGGAGTAGTAATTCTGTTATCAGACCTTTGTGATTGTTGTTCAAATATAGGTTTAATGTAAGATATGAGGTATGACTCATTGACGATAGGATGGATGGACTTCCAAGGAGAGGGAATCTTGAGTTCATATGCTACTTTGCCAACTTTTTATATTATTGGGAATGGTCCCAATTGCTTGGTTGACAGTTTCTTTGAAGGTTGGTCTATGTTGTAATGTGCTGCGTCTACCCATACTAAGTCTCCATCTGACTGTTCCACTTCAGGTTTTCTTTTTTAATCCTACTTCTTCTTCATTGTCTCATTTGTTTTCTTTAATGCCGGCTCTATCTCACTTCTAATCTCTTTGATCATTTTAAGAAACTGTTCAGTTCCTGGAGAGTTTTCAGTTGACAGGTTTATATCTTTACTGGTATTCAGGTGATGTCCTAAGTTGACCATGAAGGGTGACTGTCTTGTACTAGAATGAATTCAATTGTTGTAGGAGAATTCTGCAATTGATAACCATTCTGTCTAGTTGTTTTGTCTGTAGTTGCAGTAAAGTTGGAGATATTGTTTGAGTTCTTGATTAACTCTCTCTGTTTTATCATCAGTCTGGGAATGGTAGACAGTTGAAGGATTTCTTTCTATTCTAAGTTGTGAACATAGCTCCTTCATGAATCTTGATACAAATTATGGTCCTCAATTGCTAATGACTTTCTGGAGAACACCCATATTCTTGAAGACTTGATTCTATGACACTTTGGCTACCCCTTGGGCAGTGATATTCATGTTGGTATATAACGAGCTATCTTGGAGAATTGATCTACTATTACTAGTGTGCTATCGTATCCTGCTAACTCCAGTAACAGTCCTATCAAATTGATACTGATGATTTCCCAAGGGTTTTGCAGTACTTCATTAGGGTGAAGATGATTTCATTTGGGTTGTTGGTTTGGTTTGGTGGCTTAGTATTTTTCACATCTCACAACATATTGTTTAATATCTTCTAATATTCTAGGCCACCAGTAGTTCCTTGTTATCAGCTTGTACGTTTTGGGATAACCTGGATGACCAGCTAATTTGGAGTTGTGATGTTTAGTGATAATTTTCTCTCAAAGTGTAGTCAAGTCAGAAATATATATCCTCTCTCTCCAAAGTAACACCTTCCCTTCTTGTTTCCAGCCTTCTTCTTGTCATTCTACTGCCCCTCTCACTTCCTCTTCTATAAATTCCTTTGCTTCTTCTACTTCCTTCCAAAATTTGCCTTCTTGAGTCACAATACTTCTGAACTATTCTCCTTTTAGTAGTGTTTGATCTGCATTGTCGTTATTTTCCTGAGTGTGATCTGGTCTATGAGATAATGTATCCACCTTCTTTTGAGAACTGCCTGGTTTGTGTATCAGTTGGAAGTTGTATTCCTGTAACTCCGTCATCCAACGAGCTTGGCAACAATTGAGTTTCTGTGGTTTCTTGAAGTATTCTAAATTTTTGTAATCAGTTCATATTTCAAACTGATTGCTTTCTATAAGATATTGTTGCTACTGTTTAAGTCCTTCTATAACTCTCAGTCATATATCTCATAGTTCCTTTCTGCCTTGTTCATTGCTTTAGATAGGTAGACAACAGGTCTCCAAGAACTGTCTTCTTGTTGTTGAGATAGTACTCCTCCAATTGCATATTCCAATATGTCAGTTTCTAGTTGTAGTTTTTGCTTGGAGTTTGGAATTACTAAGGTGGGAGGGTTCATCATCTTACTTTTGAGTTTGTTGAAGGCATTTTTCTCTTTGCTTCCCCATTTCCACTCTTTCTTTCCTGTGAGTTCCATTAATGGTTTAGCGATTTTGGCAAATCTAGGGATGAATCAGCAATAAAAATTGCAAAATCCCAAAAATTATCACACTTTTCTCTTGTCTTGGGGTTTGGACCATTTAGCTACTCCTTTGGTTTTAGTAGGATCAGTCTTTACACTGTCTTGCAATAGGATGACTCCAAGGTATTCAATCTTTGTTTGGTGAAACTTGCACTTCTTAGGGTGCAACAATAATTAATTGTTGACCAATATTTGTAAGACCTTCTTCACTATGTCTCTGTGTTTGTCCATTGTTTGTGTGAAGATTAGGATGTTGTCCATATTTTTTCTTTCATGATTAACTCACAGAATAGGATATCTATCATGAGTTGAAAGATCGCAAGAGAGTTATACATGCCGAAGTACATTACCAAAGGTTTGAATAGACCTCAGTTGGTCCTGAAAGCTGCTTTCCATTCATTGCCTTCTCTTATTCTCATGTTATTGTACCCCTATTGGATGTTGAGTTTGGTGAAGTATTGAGCTTCTCTTACTTTATCGATTAACTCTTGGATTAGTAGTAGAGGATATTTATTTTTGATTGTCACTTCATTGAGTCATCAATAATCTTGCACTAGTCAAAGAGATCTATTTTTCTTGTTTACAAAGAAGAAGGGAGCTGTGCAAGGTGATTTAGAAGGTCTAATTCATCCTGACTTTAGGTGCTCATCAAGGAACTTGTTGAGTTCTTCCTGTTCTCTAATATTCAATGGATAAATTTACAGTCCTTTAGCATTGTGTTAGGTATTAGTTTGATAGCGTGATCCCATTTAGATCAGTCTGGTAGTTTTTCAAATACTGCTTTGTTGAAAACTTGATTCTCAAAGTTTCAATATTCTTGTGGTATGTCTCCCTCAAGTCTTTCCATGTCTTTGTTTCTTACCTTAATGTTCAGTTCTTCTCTTCTCTATGCTTCTTCCTCCAGATTGATAAACAATACTTTTCTGTCCTCTTTTATTTCTTCTTCTGGTTCCTTTAGTATATATATTTTTCTGCACCATCAGCAACAATTTTGTAAACTGATTGAAGAGTCTTTCCAGTCAATAGACAGATTGTGCTTCTATAACCAGTTGTATCCCAGGAATAGATCATAGTTGCCAAGGTTTGTTACTGATAATTGAATTAACTCTTGATGGTCGCCAATGGTCATGTTCATTTTGATGACTTCTGTAACACTTCTATCTTTGTTTGTGAAGCCATCAGTGTTGTAGCAGGTAATTGGGAATGGTAGCTTGTGGGTATTGAGATTATTCTTCTTTACAAATTTCTAGCTTATGCATGAGCTTGAGCTTCCCAAGCTGACCAGTGCTTGTTTGCAAAATATTCTTTGGGTATTAGTTGTCAACAGCTTGACTCACACATTCAGTTGCTTGTCTCTTATTTTTCTAAGTATAGATGGTTCCTCTAATGCTTTTAGGGCTACCAACACTTCATCATCCATCATTCTATTCATTTCTTTTAATTTTTCTTTTGTACATTCCTCTGCTCTTGAGCTATAAGCCCAGACCTTCAATATCCCCAAGACTTCTTCTTCATTACTCCACCAGATGTTCTGAGCTACCCATTCAGCTGAATAACATTGTATTTCCTTGTACCAAAATAATCCAAAAACTCTTTTATTGACTCATCAGGTAATTGAATGTTTTTGAATTTATGAAGGTAGGTAAGTTGATGCTTACTCCCTGCCTAGGGAAAAATCCTCTCTTGCCTCTTTGATGATCCTCACTTCCTTACTTCTTTCTTTCCTCAATTTGGAGCACCTTGCAGTGAGATAACCCATTTCTCCACAGTTGTAACACCTCCTTGTCTCTTTGTATTTGTCTACTTCCATTGCATTGGGGTCTCACCAGGGAACATCCAAAACTAATTTCTTCCTCATATCTCCTGAATTCTCTAAGCTTTTCCTCTCTCCAAATTCTTTGATTGCTTCCCTCCTAGATCTCTCAAAACTTAATGCCTTCTTATACCAATTTTCCAATGAATCCAAGTTTCTTAACTGACCAATCTCGACTAATTTTTGTGCCAATACTGGATGAATTCCTTTCTTGAATAAGTGTCACAGTTGTGCCATGGACCAGTAGTCACTGTCATATGACGGAAATTAACCAATTAATAATATAATTTCCTTTTTATTTTATATTATTACTAATTTTTTGATCCTAAACTCCTGTTGTCTACCCCTATAGGATCACGATGTAGACTAATTACTTGTACTCCTCTTATTCCGGACTTAGTATAAGTACTCCAGTAGTTACATCCTAGTCCCTTAGTTCATAGATTAAAGTCATTTACGTCTTCTCCTTGTCCTACCCTCACTCCTACCAATCTATACCACTCCTCTCCGAGACTCCTGGCAACAATTCAGTCCTCCTGAAATACGCAACCACATGCGTGACAGTTGATCGAGGCACAGCGCACGAGCTGAGGCCAAGGTTGTTCCTCCACTTTTTGTTGTCAAATCCCTTTCATTCCGGAGTAACTCCGCTCCATCCCGGGTCACTCCGCACGTCCCTGACAGTCACATACTGTATGGTTTACCACTACACAAAAAGGGCAACGTTAGCAAGGCTACTTGCTAACAAGGGTCCAGCTATTTATGTAGTTCATTTGAACAGGTATTTTGTTATACCTCCATGATATTATTTAGTAGTCACTTTTTGTGACAATAAGCCTACCAAGGCTACTTTATTATAACTGGATAGTTTCTTTCAAGTGACAAATTCCAACCAAAAGTCTTCAAGTGATCAATTCCCTTGCCTTAACTTGGTTAATTTTTTGATCACATGAGTTTGAGTTTCTGTTGATATAAAAAATTGTGCTATTTCATCAGCCATTCACTCCCATGTCTCAAATGAGGGCTTTTTGGTCATGGTTGATACATCTAGATCTTTGTTGGTCTCCTTCTATTCTTTTTGAAAGGGTAGAAACCTTCTGATTTGCATATCTACCTATTGTTGGGCCCAATTTTCTTTTTCTCCCTTTATCTTTCCTAAAGCTATCTCAATCCTTTCCCATTCCTTTGAGATGCCATTGCTTTGGAAAAATAATGTCATTCTTCTGTACTAGGTCTTTACTTTATCCAGACTCCCTTTGAAGTCATTAGGTTCCTTCATTCTTCTTTTGGTCAGTTTGTCAGCGAAGTCTTTCTTGACTTCTTCTATGAAATTCTGTATACTAGCTGCATAAGCATCCTTGGCTTCACTTCCTAGGTCTTTTCAAGTGTCAGATAAGGAGTTGAAGAAGAGAGTCATGATAGTGGTTAAAAATGCTATGATGACAGTGAGTGAGATCATGGTGGTAAAATTTGTAGATGTACTGGTAGCTTTGTTCTTATATTACAATCTCTCCCTAAACCCAGTGTTTGAGTTAAGAAAGCAATGTATTTAACCAAAACAAAGCTAAGGTTCTAGCTACTCTACTGATCACTATATATACTGTGTCTAACTTGTGCCTTTCTCAATGTATTGCATCATTCTTCTGTCACAAGTACATCATACTCTGTCATAGACATGAGGTGAACTTGTTATATACCCATCATAAAAGTTGAGATCCTGGAATGGCTCATTAATTTCTGCTAAGATCAAATTTCATTAAAGCTATGATCTGTGATGCTAGGCTGAGGATGTTTGATCAAATTGTATAGTCTACATGCAACTGAATAGAATATTTCTATAACACCAGTTAATATATAATAGGACCATTTGCATCAAGTTTTATATAAAATACCTCCTTCCTGCATATTCCAAATGGATCAGTATAGACTAGCACCAGAGGATTATGTTGATAACCTGAAGAGTCTATCAGGTAAACATTATAGCCAGGGTATGCTATTCTTGGTTGTATTGTTCCTAAAACAACAGCTGAAGCCTATTAAAGTCATTATTGCCACACTGATAGTATATGATTTTATCAATTGCATCCCTCAACAGGTGAGACTTTTCATTTGTAAATAATAATTCCATATCTCTTCTCTCCTAGATTCAGCATCTCCACAAGCATGTTTCTCATTCAATGACCAACCATTGCCACTGACATATGAAAACTCAGAAGAAAGTGGTCAAAATTGCATGTGATTTATTTTTCTGTCCTGATGATTAACTGGGCAGGCATGATGTAAGTGTAACACCCTTACTTTGTTAAATGAGACAACTGATCCAAATTTTCAGAATTGATTCATATAGTATAAGGAAATTATTTGACATAAATCAAATGTATATTGATGACAGCTCTACCAGATGACAATAAAGTTTGGGCATCGAAATCAGTCAGTCATTAGTTTGATGTCAGTTTTGATATCTTTATTAATCGGGATGTTTTAGTGGTATAGGTCAAATGTATTTACTGCTTGTTCTGACTTATCCCTTTGCTAGGTACACATTTGGATATTCCCTAGCTGGCCAGTGAGTTTTGTCATGACTCTTAATGATTAGAGTAGCTAATGTCAATAGCTTCTTCACAGTGTTAAATACATTGATAGTGAAGATTTTGCTAGTCCTGCACCTTTGAGAAATTTGGAACAAGAATTGAATTGGTGAGAGAACTAGAATTATGGTCTAATGGACTCATTGTATGACATTTTTGAATTCTAGTCATACTAATTCTATATTTCATGATAGCAGGTATATTTTGTAGAATTTGATTTCTGATTAATAGAGATGACTAATGGTCAGAATCAGCTGAGGTCCTTGTAGGCTTTAAAGATAAAAGACAAATATCTCAGATAACACCTTAATTGGTGATCAACTGAGATTGAGTACCTAAAAGACAAATATCTACGCAATAAGTAGGTTTGTAATCATAGAGTAGTTGGTAAATGGCCTCACCTCAGATGACATCTTAATGGGTGATCAACTGAGGTACTAACTAGTCTACTACACTATTTAATGTCTATCGATATATGTCATGTCTCAAATAATAATAACATAGTGTGTTTCAGTAAGAAAAATAGGAATGAGACCTTTGTGAGTCAGTCCACATCAACAAAAGATAATACAATACTTAAACCACTAACTGATCATATCTTAGTCTACTGTCACAAACTTCATTCAGTCATATCTCCACCAATTCTTCAACAATTCCCACTGTCTTAAATTCAGCTTAAAGCCCTCAAGAAGACCTTTCAATAGATACCAGTCACGTCTTGAAGCAATCAATAATGGCCAAGATATTAGGCAAATCAACTGGTAACCACCATAGTACCGTTTATTAAATTACCAATATCTCGGAAACGGCCACGATCTAAGCTTCAGTTCTAGGCTCAGCAGAAGCCCTCTTTATACCACTCAGAATGAGCCTAGAACAACCTCAAGGCAATCAATATCAGTGGAGATATGAAGGCCTCAATGTTTGCATATGGACTTCATTAATTACCCATAGATAGTCATCTGTCCTTTTCTTAGAACAAAGGACAGCCTCCATAAGGTTAAGTTATCACTATTTCTAGCACAAAGGCACTACCATATGTAGAACAATAGGTAGTAGGATGTGATGATCTGTTCTAGTGCACAGACTATCACTTTCATGTATATAAGGACTCATAGTCTGAGGATTAGACCTCAGACTTAACAACATCTTTTGTCACTTGCCTTACTCCGCATTTTTGAACTCTTTAAAGTATCAAAGCACCCATCACAAATAGTAAGTGACCATTTGTGATAGTCTGCAATATCTGTGATAATTTTCAATATATATTTCAGATCAGTTTTTGGAGTACTAGTACCTCTCCATGGTTGCTGGGCATATTCAATGCATCTTTTGAATATTGAATACATGATTATTGCCACCTCTGAGTATGTGTTATAACATATTTTGCTTTGCTGACCTGCTCATTTATTCTCACAGAAAAGAACTGTCAGGGTGACAACAACATCAATTGAAGTCCTCTTGACCATTATCAGGTTTACTATGACATATAAAACACAGTGGGCTTTTGGTGGTGGAATACATGGCTGTATTTCTCATATGCAAATGTTGACTCATTTATTGTATGTATTTTACCATGATGAAACATTGTTATTCATACTGAGTTAAAAACTAGATATTATGGATCTAATTGATAGCCTATCCATCCAGTCTCTTTAGTAAGCCTAGAACATGAAACAAGTGGACTAGAACTCATTATTTTTTGAAGTCATCTTATGCCTGCAAGCCACTGCTTTCTTCCTAAAATTACCTGATGTCATTGTGGATATCTTATCCTAGTATATTGTTATTGTTGCTAGTCTTCCCCTTCCTCTTACTGAACCCAATTATTAGCACTGAATGCTTCACTTTTCCCTTTATTGTAAGCTAAAATCTTTTATCCTTGTATATCATCACTGCTGATTTGTGTACTGTCCAGGTATCATGGTTGATACTCAATTTGCTTAAAGCAAATTGTCCCTTGAATGAAAGCATAGATTCAAGCACAGTAGAGTCCCTCAGGTGTCATTCAGAGTCCACTAGGAACACTGAATTAGATATTTCATGAGGTGACAGAGGATCTATTGAAGGAATACATAAGGAGGCAAGATAAAAAAATAGAAGATTTGGTGTTGTTCATCTGTGTAGATAATGTTCAATCCATATTGTATACCAACCATTGTTTTGTATGTACATTTTCCACCACATGGGTTGTGATGAATTGAGCAAGAGTTGATACCATCAAAACGGGAGAGTAAATGATGTAATTCTGGATGACAGTGACTCAAGGTAGTGATACTTAATCAGGTGTTTGGGTTTTGTTAGTACTCTTGTTTAATTCAAATTCTTTTTTAAATCATCAATTTATTACATAGAGCATATAGACAGGCTATAGCAGCACTATATAAAAGGTAGCTATATACCTCCAGCACACATTGTAAGTGTGCCTTCCAGACCCCAACTGTAGTCAGTAGCCTATGTAGAGAAATTATACACTAAATAACAGATACTAGTGTTTAAAATATGCCTCTGCTAATGTCTCAATTCTCTCTCTAGCTCCCCATACCTTGCGACTGGACCAACCCTCCTTGTACATAACACTTGTAAACAGACACTGAAATAGGTACTCTAGTTAGACCCCTTTTCAGGTAGGTACTAGTTGTCATGACTTGGCAAAATGGCTAAGTCATTTTCTATTTTCTTTTCTCATTTTTCTTTTCTTTTCTTTTATTTAGTTGAATTACTACTATAGGATGAAGCATGAGAAAGAGATCACATAACAGTCACAAGATCACAAAGGTCATGTCACAGTCACAGTCACAACATATGACAAAGTAGTCACATGACAGTTAACATGAGGACCATGGGAGGCAGAGTGCATAGCTATAATAGTAGTTGTATATATAGTGTAGAAAATCAAGCAGGAACTCTATCAAGTTCTCTTTGTCAACTTGGATAAAGAGTAGGATTAAGTCTTCACAACTAGGTCCTTACACTAGAACTCAATACCACTTCAAGCACTGTCCACCTTGGACCTTGCTCATACTTACTCTCATTCAAATCAACCCTTGGCCAGTATTCAGCACAAGCACTAGCCACCTTCATATATAGCTGGGCCTTTGGCTTAAGGGGACTTCACTGTCAGTTAGGGACAGTGGGTAGAAGTGTGGCACCAAACTCGGGTGTTACTACTAAGACCTGATCTTCATAAACGAGCAGTATTTAGTAGTATACTGTCAAGTACGGAGCGGAGTGGGTTGGAGTGGGCCAGAGTTGAGTGGAATTACTCTGGAATAGAGGGATTTGACAACAAAATGGGGAACAACCTTGGCCTCAGCTCGTGCGCTGTGCCTCGATCTGCTGTCGCGTATGTGGTTGCGTATTTCAGGAGGACTGAATTGTTGCCAGGAGTCTCGGAGAGGAGTGGTATAGATTGATAGGAGTAAGAATAGGACAAGGAGAAGACGTAAATGACTTTAATCTACGAACTGAGGAACTAGGATATAACTACTGGAGTACTTATACTAAGTCTGGAATAGGAGGAGTACAAGTAATTAGTCTACATCGTGATCCTATAGGAGTAGACAACAGGAGTTTAGGATCAAAAAATTAGTAATAATATAAAATAAAAAGGAAATTATTTTATTAATTGGGTATTTTCTGTCATATGACATATACTTGTACTGTTCAACATATAAACTTCATGCTACAAGTGCCTTTGTCGCTTGTCTATGCAGAGGATTGATGCTTATTCCTAAGAGGCTGTCTAGAGTAGGGATCTCCTCTGTGGAGTGATAGTCTAACTCTATTACTAGGACAGTAGGTGTCTAGTTAGGTAAAGATCTTGCACCCCAACAGACGTAATTTTAGTGAGATCAAACATTAATTCCATACCATTGAGACATCAACAAGATATCTCAAACCCAATATGATTCGTTAATGAGCAACTTGCTCAAAGAGAAGTGTGCCCTCACTAAATTAAGGGCAAAATTGGAAAAAAGACGGGGAAAGATGTGTTTTGAGTGCAAGAAGTTTGGGCATCTGGTCCATAACTGCAGGAACAGGAGGGAAGGAGAAAAGAAGACATTGGTCTCTCAAAACAGATTTGAGGCATTGTCAAGTAGAGTGATAAGGTGTGGAGTGGAGATAAGAAGGCAGGAAAAAAATAGAAAAGAGGAAAGAAAAGCTATACATTGTTTTAAGTGTAGAGGAGAAGGATACCAGTGGAAGGAATGTCCAAAGGGGAGAAAAGAAGGAAGAAAAGGAGTAGTGTGGGTGGCAGTACTGTAAAAGGTGCAACTACAAAAGGAACTGGTGTTCTCTATAAGGAAAAATGTGCTGAAGGGGGCAAAAAGGACTATTAGCCTGGCACAAGCTAAAGATGTGGTACTAGGTCCCAATTGCATACTAAAGAGTTTGTGGGGATGAATCAAGAATAAAGGTATTAAAAAGAGAATATAGAAACTTAGCATAATAATTAAGGTAAAAATGTTTGAAAGGATTATAAGCTCAATCTAGATTCTCTTCGCATGGTGTTTCTAAGGTATCCACCTTTACACACTGTAACAAGCTCACTATCAAAGTAGTCAGTAAACCACTCATAGGCCTTACCACACTCAATCAAGCCCTCATTTGCATCCCCACACCAAACCTTATGGTTGTAATACAGTCTGAGTCGATGATTAGCCAGGCTTTTCAAGCCTGCTACTCTGTAGAAGGTTGTCTGAGTGACCGCTGCATCTTGTCTCTTGACCAAGTGGGGTATAGAGTTCTAGTCTCCTCAACAACCCAACCACTTCACTTAGAACTCAGAAAAGTACTATAAGATGACTCTCGAGACCTTGAGATGGCAGCAGATGTCAAGATTCCATTGCCTTTCACTTGGGCTCTCTGAGTGTTATATTAAAAATACAAACTGATGAGACTCAATTAAAAATAAATAAAAAAGGAAACTTTTTCTTCTTCCAGTTTCTCTCACTTCTCTCCTCCATGACATTGCCATGTGGACATGACAGCCATCACCTTCCTGTCCTCTATATCTCCTGGACATGACCATATAATCCTACTCTACCTCCATACTTTACTCCTGCCTATTGTTCCCCAAACCCCAAACTGGCTTCCTTCTACTCTGAATACGATCTAGAAACACATGACAGTATTTGAAAACATCAACAATACAATCATCATCTGGCAATGCATCTATTTCTTGACTGAGTCCAGCAGTGATGGGATCACTAGTCACTGATAGACTTTTGATCCTCCATCTTGGTGTCATATTAGTCTAAGTCCACTCTAGATTGAAATTATCTTACATTCCAAAGATATCTCTGAGCCTCTGATTTATAGAGCTTCAACATTGATAGTCTGTATCTGAGAAACCTGATGCTAGCTCATTAGTCTTGCCTCCCAAGGTATATGCTATTCTAGCATATAGCAGCTTGGCAACTACCTAATAGAAGTACCCAATCTTGGGTCTAGATTATGTCTGGGGCTTGTAGGAGGTCTCTAAAGTGGGTTCCAATAGTGAAATCCAGGGGTATAATGTGTATCCCATGCTACGTTTCTGCAGAAAATTCTCTAGCGGCGTAATAGCAATACTGCCAGATATATGCTGGAAAAGGCTTTAAGAATAAAGCAAAAATGCATAATACTGTAGACTGTCATGACAAGCCTGGCAATGAGGACAAACATCCTCATAAAACCTTTTCTCAGAAACCATCTCCACCGGGTCTAAGCAAAAATAAAAATCAATCATTTAGAGCATGACTGATGAAGTTATTGGAAGAAGAAAGTGACGACCCAGAATCCCCTCCTGAGGATGTCAATGTGAATAGCACATCAATTGAGGAAATTCCCAATTCTGTTTCCCCAAGTGAGAAGAGAAAGAGGACTCCCAAATTGGATTTTCCCTTGGGACTGTAGAGTATAACGTCTATGATCTACAGTCAAAGGATAGTATACCCTCAATTAGCTCGCAAAAGTCGAAAGTAGTACTGGAATCTTGTAATAATATAGCACGCAACAAGACTACCTCCTTTAAAATTCCAGTTACACTTTGGGTATACAGCAAAAAAGTACAGACCAAGGCTTTAGTTGATTTGGGAGCTACCACGAACTTTGTTAACAGAGTTGTCATGGAAAATAATAACCTGGTAACACATAAACTAGCAAATCTGTATTGTGTAATTAATGCAGATGGCACTCCCAACAAGGTGGGACAAATAACTGAGTATGTTTGAGCTTATATAGAAATTGGATCACACAAGACGACCCAACATCTCTTTGTCACCAACCTAGGAAATAAGGAGATGATGATTGGTTACTCGTACTTGTATAAGCATAATCCAAACATTGATTGGCAAAAAGGTCAATGGGAGTTCACCAGGTGCCTGGATACATGCGCTAGTAAAGTCCATAAAATATGAGATGTAAAAGCAGGAGCTAATGAGCTTCACCTCGAAATGGATGTCAGTGGATTCCCCTCATTGGATGACATAGGAGATGAGGACCCCAACAACCACATTCTTAGCTGGGCAGACACAACTGACCCAGGCAGTCAT
>Ga0153998_1000072_pt1 | contig 15831 bp, 17 predicted proteins | sample TSNC082MetaG_FD_104725 | JGI IMG/M metagenome (GOLD analysis project Ga0153998, IMG submission 104725) | Attine ant fungus gardens microbial communities from North Carolina, USA - TSNC082 MetaG | ecosystem: Host-associated > Fungi > Mycelium > Unclassified | place: USA: North Carolina, Lumber...
GGATTGGGAAAATAGTGTGGCCATACGTTCCGAGAGCCTCGAACTAATAGCCGATTCGATGGTCAGCAGCCTCGTTTCAAATCGACAAGTGCATCTTCCGAGACTTTTAGACAAATTATCGAGTACGAGATACGTGGAAATGAGATTTGCAACTCCACATTGCTGCAATGCGGGTTGCTAAAATGATTGTTCCTAGCCGGAATCACGATCACCGAGAGCTCGTCAAAATCTCTTCTTGACAAGTGCTCGATAGTCAACTGCAGTGCTTAATTCTATTTTTCCAAAACCATGGTTGATTTACCAAAGTTGATAACACAGTAATGCCCTTTTTTCAGTTCCCCTTGTGCAGACTGATGTTGGCCTAAAATAACAGAAAGAATGCACAGGTATGTCTTCAAAACTTGAGGAGTACTGGACCAAACTAAGACCAGATAGAAACGACTGGTCTTAGGGCTTACATGATGAACACTTTATGTACATGCAAGTGTACAACTATTTACCTAAGAATAAACATGTTTTAGGTATTTCTGCATATGTCTCTCATTCTGGAACATAATGAGACAAGAGAAAGAATTTAATATGAATAACAAAAATGAAGATGATGTTCTCTGAACATCATTTGGAATGCTAGAAATGGAGGAGGAGTAATGATGAAAGGTAGAGAATAAACTTCATCATAAAATTGAGGGTTGCACGGTCATTTGTTGGAAAGTGGTTATATGCTGGAAGGCTGAAAGCTGAAGAAACGTACCAGTTCATGTTTCACGGTGTGCATTCTGTTTTGATAAAGTCTGGTTGTCATCCGCACTGGCCGTCACAGACTGAACTTCGTGCATGGGTGAGCAGTGTTGAAACACTGACTAGTCCATCCAGAATTTGATACTTTGCACTAGGCTGCCATGGTCTACATCGTTCGTCTCTACCTTTTCATCGCAACCTTTTATCAATCTCTGTCAACTCCTTTCTAATACAGGTGGAACCTGCATGTGCATTGGAGAAGATCTCTGCGTCTCCGATCCTGACTGTCTTTCATGTCAGAATGAAATTCACCAAGATTTAATTACTACAGCTCTCTCCTCCTTCCTCATGGGGGCTCTTGTCAATCTCCCCATAGGGCTCGTCCCAGGGTTAGGACTCAATGCTTACGTGAGTAGCTTTACTCTTCCGGTATAGCGGTTGAGTTCTCCTATACAGTGGTTGAATATCACGGAGCTGGGATTGTTCCTCGTGAAGCACTAGCAGCAGTCTTTCTGGAGGGGTGAGAGTTTTACTTTATCATTCTAATCGGCATTCTCATCGTGGCGATCACCTCGTGGCCCAGGTCAACAGCTGTCTCCTACTCTCCTCCCCTCATACCGAGCTTGGTGACCAGAGGTTCAACTTCTTCAAGTTGTACTACAAAATGCTGGCCTTCGTGATCCTGTGACACTTGACTTCGAGAAATCCACCATCATCTACTGCGTTGATGTCTTCAGTATCAGTATGGGCGCTCTTGTGGGTCCTAGTCCCGTTACAGCCTACGTTGAGAGTGCAATTGGTATCAGTGGTACGCCTTTCTAGCGATCGACTTGTAACTCATGAAAGTAAAAGAGGGTGGCAAGACAGGTCTCATGTTCTTCATTCTTCTTGCCTATCTTTGCTTCTATCCCGTTTTGGGCAGCAGGAAGTGCCCTTGTCATTGTTGGCTCTCTCATGACTCGCAAGTGAGTTCTGTTTCTTCAGGCTACGATATACGATGTAAGTATATGCTCATCACGAGATTTTAAAGTGTTGAAATAAACTGGGACTATCTTGGCGACGCCGTTCCCGCCTTCCTCACTCTCATCCTCATTCTCCTTACCTACAAGTGTGTCTAGTCTGTCTTATCGCTCATTCTTTCAACTCACCTTGTCTTTTGAACAGCATCGCAAATGGAGTCATCGCAGGTGTCATCTCATACATCTTGCCCAATCCCTTCTTCCTTCGCAAGATTTCAGGAGGAAGGATCGTTCCTGATAATTATGAGAATTCAGAAAGATAGGTCATCCCATTTTACCATTCTGGGTCCACAAGCTGCTGGGGAGCACGGAGGCGGAAGATAATTGTCTGGATTTCGAGGCAAGACAGACCTCGCGCACGGGAACTGAGCCTAACAGTATGATTGGAAAAGCCGGCTCCCGTCGTGAGGTTGTAGGAATCCGTATGCCCAGGTCGGCGAATGATATTCAGGGAGTTCAACCACCAATATCTAATACGTCCTCGTAGGTAAATTGTTGACCAAATTCATCTCAAACGTCCTCACAAGAAATGACAAATCTGCACTGCGGTCAAGTAAAATCATACACTGCAGGAGGCGAGCAGGACGCATCTCGACACAAATTGTATGATAGAGCCGCCTTGCACTAACTACATTCGATGCACTGTTGGTTCGGACGAGGTTTGCTAGGTCGCAAATGTCCAGTCTTTGGCAGACATTGTTGATAATCTGAATGGGCAAGATAGGTAAAACTGTTGCAGGACTGCTGGAATCGGCTTTGGTTCTACCACAGACATTGTTCATGGCAACGAATGGTGGATTGAGTTCAGCAGGCGAATTTTCTGGAGTCTATCATGGTACGAAGATAGGAACACCATAAACCTGTACAAACCGGCTCTTTTCTTCTTGATATCAGTCTATTGAATTACTGTTTGAGGGCAACGTGTCAAGTCTCATTACTGACTACAAAAAGTTCATTGTATCTTGGTCTTTGTGATGCCCCGAGCTTCAGCCCCGGCCTTGACGTCATCCTTCTCAATTTCATCGATGAGCTTGCGCTCGAGAGCATCTCTTTCCTCCTGGGTCGCGTTCTTCATTGCAGCTTTGGCAGCCTTGACCTTCCTCCTGTATTTCCTATATTTAGTATCAGTGTCAAAGGCCCAATCCCACCAGTGGAAGGAAGTTGAGTAGTTATTGGTGAATGCCATGTGATGTAGATCGTGGTGTTCAGCGCCAGACAAGAGTGGGAGAATGTGTTAGAGCGACCATGGGAAATTTATCCATTTATCATTCGTCCCTGGTTCAATTGATTGAGAGCCAATGAACCTACCATAACCACTGTGAGCGTCGGCAGCCTGAAACAAGCTCAAGACTACCCAAATATAAACAGAGAAGATATAGATATCGCGAGCGAAGGCGGTGTAGAGGATAAGGCCGCCAGCGGAACCGGTTCCAAGAATCATGACTTCAGCGGGATGGGCATATACAGATGCAAGACCAAAAGGTGCAGAGTACTTGTGATGAATTTTGTGGATAAAGAGGCTTGGTAGGTGAATTGCATAGAAAAACAGGCGACATCATATCAAGGCCAAAATCGGAGATGTTTACAAGGAGGCACATACCCCAGTAGTGAAAAAAAATCTTCGAGGAAGAAAAATAGATTCTGAAGAACCACAGCTTTCCACGAGAGGAAAGGCACTTGCCAGGTTGCCATGCAGGAAGTTTCAGCGACGGGATGGAACAACCAGATCTTCAAAAATAATCTTAAAATGATTGAGTCAACAGACTCACGGTTGGAAGTTCTACAGTGAAGTGACTAAAAAGGACTGCTTTAGTGCACTCCCATTACTCCTGCGGTGTATGTGTCTTTGTAGGTTGTAGCTTCCATTTGAGGACATATAAGAAACTCAGATGCACCAGACAATCACCTCGTGAAGCAAGAGACCCACAACGATAGCAGGATTGCCAATCCAGATAGACCCAGCCGTCCATTGCTTGTCGAGCCGGTTGAGCGACAAAAAATACCTTGGTAGTGCCGTTCAGCTAAATTCAAGGCAGCGGCCATTGTAGAATTTAGGAAGCTCGTGTTGAGAACGAAGTACAGGAAGACGAAAACTGAGAAGTCTTGTGGCACCATTAATCAATTTATCAATCACGTGAGCTTTTCCCCAACAGGGTCTGTCTCTATAGAAGGTGTGGGTCCAGTTGACTTCCCGTAAGCAGAATATGAGGTCATGAACTTTCCCAGACTGCTCCGTGCTGAGATGCTGAGTATAAATTTCAAAATTTCAGGATGTCCCAGACTTCCCAGATGAAAGACTACTACTTCCCTGGATTGACAAAGTTTATTCTGGAAAGTTCTCTTGCCTTTCATCATTACTCCTCTCAATTTCTAGTTGCATTCCAAATGACATGCTCTCAACATCACTTCCATTCTTTTTATTCATATTAAAATTTTCCTCCCTAGCAATGTATATAGAGATACCTGAGACTTGTCTATTACTAGGTAAATAGTCTGCAAAGAAAGATTTTTAAAACTGGAGTCAGGTGATGTTTAAATTGCTTATGCATAGAAGCTTCGAGGGCTCAGCCTTAAGAGAGGGATACTGTCATATTCTGGAAATATGATAATTATGTAATTTATTTCTCCTAATAATTCTTCTAAAATTAATAATAGTAGGATAGTGTAGTAGACTACTCTCCTCCTATTCCAGACTTCCTATAAGTAATGTGTAGTTACAGTGTAATTCCTTAGTCTGTAAATTAACGTTATTTGGTCCTAATCTTATCCTCGTCCATCTCAGCCTCTATCTTGTATCCCTAGGACCTCTACTCTGTTGACTTACTCTCATTCTGAAATAAGCAACTGACCTTATGACTGGAGACCAGGGCACAACACATAAGTTGAAGCCAAGGTCGCTCATCAAAAGTTGTACTCCACTCCAATATTTTGTCCTGTTCACTGGAGCCCACTTTCTTAGGTTTCCCACTATCACTAAGTTATAAGAAAGCTAAACTCCAAGCCAGAATAAAGCCAACTGCTCTTTGTTCAGCGATTGACAAAGAGAACTCAATAGAGTTCCTGTTAGATTTACTATACTATATATACAATTACTGTTATGGCTATGCGTCTTGTCTCCCACAGTCCTCATGTCCATCAGCTGACTTCTTTGTTATATGCTGTGACTGTGACTCCTTGTGACATGACATTCTGTGACTACTGTCACACATTTTGTGACTCTGTGACTTGTCATGTGATATTTCCCATGCTCCACCTTAGTAATAAAAGAAAAGGAAAAGAAATATTAAATAATGACTTAGCTATTTTGCCAAGTCATAACACTACCCCTCTCTTAAGTTTCCTTGTCCCGAGGAATTTTCCTACAACTTGTAGTATGGGTCAATCATGTTACCCATCTTGTTGTCATCTTCTTCTGTCCATTCTCTAATTCCTGATTTTTCCTTCTCCTCTTCCTTAGTGATTGTCTCTATTTTTCTTTCCCCCGATCGCCTTCCTTTCCATCGTCTCCAATTCCTTTCCAATCTTCCCCAATATTCTTGATCATATCTTTTATCTGACCATCCAAACAGTTTTCTTGCCATAAATCTTTTTAGCAGTTCTTCTCTTCTGAACGTTTCTTCTTTGCATTCTTGTCTTGCTATGTCTTCCCTATCTTGTCGATATTCCTTTTCGAACTCTTCAATTGCTTCTTTTGCGTTCTTTAAGTTCTCCCTTTCTTCTCATATGTCTGACTCTGCTGTAAATCCTTTCTAGTGCACCAAGTATTTGTTCTTTCCTCTAATGTGTCGCTTATTCAGAATCCTCTCCATCTCCCATTCTTCTTCCCCTTTGATTATTACTGGAGCTGGTTGCTCCTTCTTCTGCCCTTCCACTTGCCCTATATATTTATGTATTCTACTAATATTTACTACTGGGTATATCTTTACTGTACTAGGTAGTTCTAATTCCACTGCATTTGGTGATACAATCTTCTTAATCTTGTAAGGGCCTACAAATCTTTCCATTAACTTCTTTGTCTTCCTCCTGACCATCTGATATTTCAGATCCTTAGTACTTAACATTACCAAGTCTCCTACTTTATAATCGTCAACCTCTGCTCTCTTTCTGTCTGCATACTTCTTCATCTCTTCTTGCACTTTTCTTAGTGCTGCTTTGGCTTTCTCCTGTATCTCCTTTATTTTTTCAATAAACTTTTCTGTCCCTTGGTACTTCCTCTTCTTTCTTCCCTTAAACCTCATTCTGGGATCTTGTCCGTAATTTGCCTTGAAAGGTAATGTTTGTATACTTGAGTGTGCTTTGTTGTTATATGCAAACTCTGTTGTTCCTAACCATTCAGGCCATTGCTCCTGTTTATGGTCAATAAACATTCTGAGGTACTGTTCTAACTCTTGATTGACCCTCTCTGTTTGTCTATCTGTTTGAGAATGGAATACTGTCGACAATTTACTCTTTATCCCTAGCATCTCGTTCAACTCTCTCATCAGTCCTGCCACAAATTGGAGTCCTCTATCTGAAATAATGCTTTCTGGTAACCCATGCAATTTTCATACGTTATCTCTGAACAGTCTTGCCAATCCTTCTGCTGATGTTTTCTCTATAGTAGGTATAAAATATACCATTTTTGTTAATCTATCAACTACTACTAAGATTGAGTTGTATCCCTGGGCTAAAGGCAGCTTTGTGATGAAGTCTGCCAATATATGCACCCAAGGTTTTTCTGGAACTGAGTTCAGCATTAACTTTCCTGCTGGCTGTTCTATGTGGTTTTTGTTGCATTGGCAAGCATCGCATCCCTCCACATATTGCTTCACCTCTTTAGTCACTCTGGGCCACCAGAAGTTCCTGGTGACCAATTCTACCGTCTTCCACTGTCCCCCATGGCCCTCGATTGGCATGTTGTGATGTAGCCTGATAATTTCTGTTCTCAATTTATTGTCTTTTGGCACATACACCTTTCTCTCTTTGTACATTACGTCATTTACTTCTCTCTATTCCTCATCTCTTAACATTTTTACCCCTGCTTGTTTCATTTCTTCTACTGCCTTTACCACCTCATTGTCTTTTACTTTTGATTTTCTTACTTCCTCTAGTAGATCTACCCCATCTACTATTACTTCTACTGTCTCTGTTCTTCTTACTTCCAACCACTTTGGTTTTACTAACGTCTTATCCTCATTGTCCTTTTCTACTTCTACCTCCTAGTCTGGTCTCCTACTCAGACTGTCTGCTTTCCCCATTTTACTCCCTAGAACATGCTTCAAAGTGAAATTGAAGCAAGATAGATATAGGGCCCATCTTGCTTGTCTCCTATTCAACTTTTGCACTTTCATAAAATATTCAAGGTTCTTATGATCTGTCCAAATCTTGAATTTTTCTATTGCTCCTTCCAGGAAATGTCTCCATGCTTCTAAACACCTGACAACTACTAGCATCTCCTTGTTATGTATCTTATAGTTTCGTTCTGTTTCACTAAGAAACTTGGAAATGAAAGCAACTGGTCTCCACTTTTTGTCTGAGTACCTCATTGACAGCACTCCTCCAGTAGCATAGTTTGATGCATCAGCTTCTACTCTGAACTCTTCATCTAAGTCCAGTGCCACTAATACTGGCTTTGTTGTGAAAACTTGCTTCAGCTCATCAAATGCTTTCTGTTGTTCTTCTCCCCACTACCACTTCTCATCTTTCCTCGTTAGCACATTCATTGGTCTTGCTACTTGAGTGAAGTCTTTGATAAACCTTCTGTAATAATTTGCAAGGCCTAAAAACTTTCTGATGTCTTTCACATTTTTTGGTTCTGGCCAACTGAGTACCCCATCCACCTTTTCTGCTTCCATCTCTATTCCATTAGGTCCAATAACAACTCTTAAGAACCTTATTTTCTTGGCCTTCTACAAACACTTCTCTGGCTTGACATACAAGTTGTTCATTTCCAATCTCTTCAATATTTCTTTCACAATTTCATCATAACTGTTCTCCATTTCTGTCCCCACCAATATGTTATCTACAAATGCCGCTACTTTTCCTTCATTTATCAGATCTCTTAGAATTTTGTTTATCATTGCTTGGAATGTTGCTGGTGAGTTTGTCATTCTGAAAAACATAACTGTTGGTTCAAAGGAACCAATGTACATTGTAAATGCTCCCTTCCACTCATCTCCTTCTTTTATCCTCATGTTGTTGAACCCCCACCTAAGATCCATTTTAGTAAACACTTTCTTACTCCCTATGTTGTCGATTAACTCAGTAATTAATGGGAGCAGGTAGTTGTTCTTTATTGTCTGGTCATTCAGGTTATGGTAGTCCATTACCATTCTCTTACTTCCATTCTTTTTGCCTACAAAGAAAACTGGCAACATTTGAGGAGATTTTGATGGTCTGATATACCCTTTTCTCAGTTGGTCTTCCACAAAGTTCTGGACTTCCTCTCTCTTGTTTTTGAATAATAGGTAAATCCTTTCCTTTCATAGTTTGAACGTCTCCTTGAGATCTATAGCATGATCCCAAATTTTCCTGGTCAGCATCCTCTCTGACTCTACCTTTCCAAACACCTTCTTCTACTTTAAAAACCTTTTTGGGACTATTTCCTTGATTTTTCTATAATCTTCCTCTATCTCTTTTTCTTTTCCCCAATCTTTTTTGTCATCTATTGCCCATCTGATGATTTTCTCTTCCTTTAGGGTTGCCACCCTCTTGACTTTCTCTTTCTTTTGACTCCTTCCACCACACAAGGGTAGGCATCTCATCATTTTGACTTCCCCAGTCTCCTAATTTATCTCTAGGTTATGTACTGTCAACCATGGCATTCCTAGAATTACTTCTGTCTTTCCCAAATTGCACACATCTATCCTCATTCTTTCTACATGGCCTTTGTAGTACACATTGCACTCTACTTGATGTGTAATAGCCTCTCTACTGTTATTCATTCTCCTGACCATTATTGGTCTTTCTAACTTTTGCAGTTTGAACCCATGCCTAGTTGTCATCCTTTTGTCCATAAATATCCCCATGGCACCACTATCCAAGAGTGCTTTTACAATTATGCCTTCATGCATATCCAACTTTTCTACTCCAATGCTCATCTATACTTCTCTTAGCATTTTAAAGGTTCTCCTGACCTCCCTTTGACTACCCCTCTCTTTGGCTGCACTTTTCGACTCTCTTGGTCATACACTGCTTTGCTATGCTTTTCCCTCTGTGGGATGTGCTACTTTGCTGTGCTTTTTCCTCTGTGGGGTGTGCCGCTTTCTTTTCCTCCTTTTTTTGACATTCATACCATCTCTGCCTATTCTTAATTACCCCTTATCTCCTGTTCTTTTCCATATGGTATCCCTTCTCTCCACACCTTTCACACTGCACATATGTCACTATTACCTCCTCTATGCACTATCCTAACTCCAGTAGGCATGCTTCCCCTGGCACTCCTTTGCCACAATGTTCTTCCGCTCTCTTCCTCAATTCTTCCATTGAACTCCTCTTCCATTCTTGCTGCACTTCTCGTGGCTTGGCCACGCGTACTGCCTTCTCCTTTTCTACCTTCCTTAACTTCCTTTCCTGTACTTCTCCCCTTATAGGGCACACTGGCCTTTCCTTTTGCTATGCCTTTTGTGGTCTTGCCACACATGTCACTTTCTTCTTTCTCACCCATAATGAACACTCCTTACATTTGTGTTCCTTCTCTCCACACTTGAAACACTCGACCTCTACTACTTCTATTCTCCTTATCGTCCTTTCTTCCACTCCACACTGCATTATTCTACTTCTCAATACTTCAAACTTATTTTGGGGAACCACTATCCTCTTTCCTTCCTCTTTCTGCTTTCTGCAATTTTGGGCTAGGTACCTGAATCTTTTATAACCAAAACACAGCTTTTCTCTCCTCTCCTCAAGTTCTTTCCTTAGTTTGGCGAGGGCACATTTTTCTCTAAGTATTGTGCTCATTAATGAATTGTATTGTTACAAAGACATGGTGTTATATCTCTGCAAGGGTACAGATTTAATAGTTGGTCTTACTACTGTTATGTCTGTTGGGGCATAAGATCTTCACCCAACCAGACACCTACTGCCCTACTGGCTACTGCCCTAATAGTACTTTGTCTATTATCCAACAGATAGGATCCCTAATCTAGATGGCTCTCTAGAGGTAACCATCACTCCTTTACATGTACCAACTTACAATGGAGTTGCAGCACAAGGTTTATACTGAGAAAAGATTACAAGTATACTACTTAGACACTGCTTGTTTGTAAGGTCAGGTCTTAGAAATGATACCTGAGTTTGGTACCACTCTTTCACCATCAATCCCTAACTGATTGACAAGTCCTCTTAAGCCAAGGGCCCAGCTATGTATGAAGGTAGCTACTGATCGTGATGATCAGCAGTTGAGAGTTGATTTGAAATGAGATAAGAGATTGAGCAAGGTCCAAGGTAGATAGTGCTCAGATATGAATCAAGTTCTAGTATAAGAAAGCTAAACTCCAAGCCAGAATAAAGCCAACTGCTCTTTGTTCAGCGATTGACAAAGAAAACTCGATAGAGTTCCCATTAGATTTACTACACTATATATACAATTACTGTTGTGACTATACATCTTATCTCCCACAGTCCTCATGTCCATCAGCTGACTTCTTTGTCACATGCTGTGACTGTGACGTGACCATTTGTGACTCTGTGACTAGTCATGTGATATTTCCCATGCTTCACCTTGGTAATAATCTAAAAGAAATATAAATAATGACTTAGCTGTTTTGCCAAGTCATAACACTTTGGATATTCTTGCTGTGGAACTCATATCTATTTATGACTACTTTGGATATGATTGTTTTGCTGATAAAAAGGATAAAAAGGCCAAATCTGACCAAATAGCTCTCTTCACTAAGCCTTTGTCATCTTCAAATAACTCTAGAAAAAAAAAGAAGAAAGCAAAATACTTTGACAAAGAAAAAAAAACTCAAACTTGACCTATAGACACTAAATGTCATATTTGTGGCCAAGAGAGGTATTGGGCTCCCAAGTACACTTCTAGAACTAACAAGGACCTATCTTAGCCTGGAGTATTTGCTAATCTAGCTATTAAATAGCTATAGTCCCCAGGAGTATATATAGTCAGCAAAATGCTCATGGCATTTACTAATATCATTTCAAGCACTAATATCCTCCTAGATTGTAGTGCTATATCACACATGTTTACTAGCAAAGAGCATTTCATTACTTATGCAGAATTCTCCAATGAATTTGTCATTGTTGGTGGCTATAACAAAGTCCTTGTAGCTGGTCAAGGTTCAATTCTTTTCTCTACAAAGCTCCCCAGTGATTGGTTGAGCATTACTCTTTGAGATGTTTTTCATATTTCCCACCTAGGCACTAATCTTGTTAGTCTTGGTGTTCTTTACTATCAAGAAGCATTCAAAGCTTTGATAAAGGACTTGTACTTTTCAAGGACAGTAAAGAACTCTTTAGGACCTTCTTAATAGACTCAACTGGAATTGTATACTATATTCAGTATATCTCCTTAGTCACTGGTACTGTTCACCTGGCTAGTAGTCTTCTCAGTATGTGTCTATGGCACTGATGTATAGGACACTTAAATTCTTAAGCTATAGATTCTATGTAATGTCAAAGGCCTTATATCACAAATGGTCACTTACTATTTGTGATGGGTGCTTTGATACTTTAAAGAGTTCAAAAATACAAAGTTAGACAAGTGACAAAAGATGTTGTTAAGTCTGAGGTCTAATCCTTAGACTATGAGTCTTTATATGCAGAAAAGTGATGGTCTGTGCACTAGAACAGATCATTACATGCTACTACCTATTGTTCTACATATGGTAGTGCCTTTGTGCTAGAAATAGTGATAACTTAACCATATGGAGGCTGTCCTTTGTTCTAATTAAAGGCAGATAACTATCTATGGGTAATTAATAAAGTCCATGTACAAACATTGAGGCCTTCATATCTCCACTAATATTAATTGCCTTGAGATTGTTCTAGACTCATTCTGAGCGTTATGAAGAAGGCTTCTGCTGAGCCTAGAACCAAAGCATCGATCATGGCAGTTTCCGAGATATTAGCAGTTTAATAAACAGTAACATGGTGGTTACCAGTTGATCTGCTTAATATCTCGGCCATTATTGATTTCCTTGAGATGTGACTGGTATTGATTGAAAGGTCTTTTTGAGGGCTTTCCGTAGCCCTTAAGACCGTGAGAATCATTGAAGAATTGATGGAGATATAGCCAAATGAAGTTTGTGACAAGATCTTTTCAATACCTTCAATATCGTCTGAAATATGTCTCATGGCTTCATCAGAGATGTGCCCAAGTTGACAATGGATTGTCTCATAATCTGGGTGCCTTGTAACAAGGCTCACAGGATTAGGAACATTGTTCTTAATAATACATGTTCTCACAACCTAGATGCTCCCCTAAAGATTAGGTAGGGCAGAGAGAACAGCATCACCAAATAAATCATAGAAGGTTGAACTATCCATTGTGCCTTCTATACTCAATCCAGATTGGAGTAGCTGTCCAGTGGAGAGGAGGCACATAATCATACCAGGAACATAGTATACTGGCCATAGTTTAGAGATAGCAGTTCTGGTTGTCCTGTTTTTAGGGTCAATGATTTCATGTTCTATAAGGACAGTTCTTACAGCAACCATAAAAAGAGATGCTTTAGAATTGGCTGTCTCAATGCGACCATAATTTCCTTGAGTCATAGAAACAAAGTCAAACTCAAAAGGAGTAAAATGAGCAGAGGCACCAGAGTTCAAGAACCATTCATCATTATAAGAGCGGCTATATGGCGCTTCTTTATCCTTGCATGTAGTGCATAGTGCTCTATCACATCTTTGTAAATTCTCAGCTATAGGTGATGCAGACAACACAAATTTATTGTTACATTGAGCTATATAGACTATACTACTCGATGCTACAGAGTTCCTAGTTGCAGCCATTACATTGGCATAGGTTACGAGGGACTGAGCCAAGATAGTTAGAGAATGGTAAAAGGCAGTGGGGGAATGTATATACAGGTCATATCCAGAAATTTGATTATTCAAGCCCCAATCCTCAGAGCTTTCCAAGGATACTACATCATCAGCATTAGCTGACTTCCCTAAAATAGATGTGTTTATCACTGAAGATGGATCAACATCCATTTTGAATAGACTACTTTGAATCTGAGAGAAAGGAGCCTTTAAGGAAGGCTCAGTAATTTTGGAGGCAGATATCTCAACAAGAGTAGGATCAGGGAATTTCCTAGTCAAGTGCTTATTATATAGTTTTAATGCTCTATCTTGTGTACATGCCAATGGACCATGAATTAGACCAATTTGAGAAGAGCATTGAAAGGGGCAAAAGGGATTTTAGCTGTGACTAGCAAGTAGAAAAGGAGGCGGTGACAGTTCCCAATTGCATGCTAAAGGGTTCGTGGGGAGAAGGAGGAAGTGGGGGTATCAGAAAGAAATTAAAATATGAAGTGCAGCTTATTTGTAATGTAAAAATAGTCGAAATGATGGTAGGTTCAATCTAAATCCGTCTCACATGGTGTCCCTAAGGTGTCCACCTTTACATACCGTAACAAGCTCACTAATAGAATAGTCAGTAAACCACTCATGGGCCTTACCACACTTAATCAAGCCCTCATCCACACCCCACACCAAACCTTATGGATATGATACGATCTAAGTCGATGATTAGCTAGGCTTTTCAGGCCTGCTATTCCATAGAAGGTTGCCCGAGCGACCACTGTGTCTTGGCTCCAGAAAGAATAGGGTATATGATAGAGAACATTCACCAACTCCTCAACCTCTCACTAAGATCACCCCTTACATACTCAAGAGAATTGCATTTACAACCTCAAGAGCTTCTGAGATGAAGGCAAGGGCCAAGGAGGCTTTCCCATCAATCTCCACTCTGAGAAATATATTAGAATATTACAAATGTTAGAGACTCAATTAAAAAGAAATAGAAAAGGAAACTCTTCATTCTACCACTCTCCCTCACGTCTCTTCTCTATGACACTACCATGCGGCTATGACAGCTGTTACCTTCCTGTCCTCCATACCTCCTGGACATGACCATGTGATCCTGCTCTATCTCCATACTTCACTCCTGCCCATTGTTTTCCAAACCCTGAACTAGCTTCCTTCTACTCCAAATATAGTCTAGAAACACATGACAGTGTGTTCAAGTGTCTGCAATACAATTGTCATCTGGTGGTGTGTCTATTTCTTGACTGAGTCCAGCAGTGATGGGATCACTAGTCACTGATAGACTTTTGATCTGCTGTCTTGGTATCATATTAGTCTAAGTCTGCTCTAGATCAAAATTATCTTGCATTCCAAGAATACCCCTGAGCCTCTGACTTCTAGAGCTTCAACATTGATAGTCTATATCTGAGAAACCTAATGCTAGCTCATTAGTCTTGCCTCCCGAGGTATATGTTTTCCTGGCATATGATAGCTTGGTCACTACCTAATAGAAGTACCCAGTCTTGGGTCTAGATTATGTCTAGGGCTTGTAGGAGGTCTCTAAAGTGGGTTCCAATAGTGAAATTCAGGGTTATAATTTTTATCCTATGCTACTTTTCTGTAGAAAATTCTCTAATGGCATAACAGCGTCATCAGTGGGATTTTGAAAGGCCTTAGAACAAAAAGGAGTTGATAAAATCCTAAAAGTAGTGATAGTTTTCCTTTTATATTTGATTTCTTGAGTTTCAGGGCTTTGTAATATCTTTAATATAGTATCCAGAGTGCAGTTGGATTGGGGAAGAACCTCTTGACTCCTATCTCTATCTACACTGCCTCTGGAATTGTGAATGCAGATCTATTGAGAGTAAGAAGACTGGGACTAGGGGAATGTATTGAGAAGAACACAGAATATACCCAGAACTCAATCTAGAGAGAAGATGCAGATATAACTCGGGCAGGCTTTAGAGAGGATAGCAAGCTGGGAAAGCTTGGCTAGGTATACACTTGGATTGCATCACACCTGTAAGGTTCAGTGTTGGAGATGCAAACAAGGGGACAACTGAGTGTAGAGAGTCCATAAGTGATCAACTAACTGTATTTTCCAGAGAAGCTTTTGTCATGGTATGTAAAGGTTAACACCTTAGGAAGGCTATGTGATGACGATCTAGAGAGATCTTGCAATCCTTTTTATAACCACCAACATATATTTTACTAGAGCTGCATATAATTCTTATTTCTCTAATTATTTATAAACCTTCAACTTTGATTATCTCCTCTCGGACCTTTAGCATGCAATTGGGAGCTAGCACATCATTATCTTGTTTGTCCCAGTATGCAATTCCCTTTTGCACCCTTTCAATACTTTTTCTTTTGTTGCTAGGAGGAATTCTCTTGTAACTGCTGCTACTGCCCCTAAGGATACTGCTGCTACTTATCCTGGGGATTTTTCTTCCAAGAGGGGGGACAATTCCCTCTAGGAATACCTGAGTGACAAGCAATATGAGCACTGGTTGATCTTCAGGAGAACTCAGACTGAATAGCTGAGCTCACAAAATCCCAAGTCAACTGGGTAAGCATGGTCTGGGAAGTGAGGATAAAGGTAGCTAAGTTATTCCAAGATTGAGGGATAACAGATAGAAGTGTCATTGTACAAACAAGGGAGAGGACATTACATTTGTTTCCCTCCAGCCTAGTATAAAGTGTATTGAGTTCTGCAATCTAGGGAGCAGGGTTGCTATTTCCAGAAATCTGGAAGTGTCTAGTGCACTAATAGTCTGCAAAAACAGAAGCAAGCCCAGGGGAGCTATACTTATCACACAAATAGTTCCAGAGAGACTTTGTATTCTCTTTTTCATACATAAGGATATTATGAGCTAGGGATGAGTTCATTATCCCAAGTGCCTGAGAGTCAAGGCTGCTATGTCTAGCACACTCATCTTGATCTGTAGTAGAAGAGATAGTAGAGGAAGTGTATCACAAATAATCACTTACTATTTGTGATGGGTGCTTTGATACTTTAAAGAGTTCAAAAATGCAAAGTTAGACAAGTGACAAAAGATGTTGTTAAGTCTGAGGTCTAATCCTCAGACTATGAGTCCTTATATAC
>Ga0153998_1000073_pt1 | contig 15826 bp, 8 predicted proteins | sample TSNC082MetaG_FD_104725 | JGI IMG/M metagenome (GOLD analysis project Ga0153998, IMG submission 104725) | Attine ant fungus gardens microbial communities from North Carolina, USA - TSNC082 MetaG | ecosystem: Host-associated > Fungi > Mycelium > Unclassified | place: USA: North Carolina, Lumber...
CAGTCGTCTACTCGATCCCGAGACGTCTGAGGTGAGACAACACTTCTTGTATTACAACCTTTGCTTACTGTAAACTGTAGATATTAACATAATAAAAGGTAGTCGTCTACTCGATCCCGAGACATCTGAGATATTAACATAATAAAACCTTATTTCATGTTTCGACATGAAAAATCACATTGTTGATATCCAATCCAACACAGCCACCCCTCAGACCTCCATTGATTGCTGCTTGACAGGACAGTGACAGCTTTGTCAGATGACAATGAAATGGGTAATATTAGGGACCCATATGATAAGTTGTGAAAAATCCTTAGGATAAGGAACCTTGAGAGGATGGTGGTGTCATGACTTGGCAAAATGGCTAAGTCAATATTTATTTTTATTTTATTTATTTTTATTTTATTTTTTATTTTTTAATTTTATTTTCTAAAGATCAGACACATAGGAGAGCTGGATGCACACTCCTTGCATTCTTACCACCAACACTGTTGGTAGTGCCTGAGTGTAGAATAGTGAAATTTCCATTTATTATTGTTCCAAATAGCTCCTCCTACAAGCATGAGCCTTGAGAAAACCACTGCTAGGCCTAATGATACTGCCTTCAATATACAACATAGATGTCCCCTGTCCCAAATAAGTGCTGGAGGTCTGCATAGCACCTCTTTTTCCCCCATAGATGATTTGTCCCCCCCTTCAAAAATGGACTATGCTGAGCATGTAGCTGCTAATAATAACATTGTCATGTAGAACTCTCTGGGGGGTGTATATAAGAGGACACTTCCATTTCTACCCCTGAACGGCATGACAACACTCTGGAGCGACCTTAGTCTGTTTAACTAGTAGTACTTAAACACACTAGTTTAGCTCCAATCCCACTGACCCTGACACTAAGGGATGTAGAACTAGTATATAATGTAAAAGATCCCTCCAGGAGCCTCATCCTAATCTTTGAGGATTCTCCTGGAGGTGAGTTGTATCATAATTACAATCTATAATATCAGCTGAGGATTCTCCTGGAGTTTTGTGCCCAGTTGCCCTTACAGTGTAAGGGAACATTTAGGGTGATGCTTAGTAAGCTCTGAGGGTCTGAATCTATTAGTGGTCTATTGACAGATCATGTATCGCATTCCTATCATTCCTTACTTCTCCTGTCTATGTCATGCAGTACAATGCCTTCTCTCTATTATTAGGAAAATTGTGATTACTGATCCATGTGCATGTGACTGCCCATGTGATTGTCTAGTATAGTATATATACTAGCAATGTGTCGTAGATCTACTTCACTTGAATCTTATACTAGCTTCTAGGACTATCCACTAGCTTAAGAGAGATCGCCTCTGAGTGGTTCCCTAACAGGGGGGTGTCTTGACATGTCTGACTGTCATAAAGGGCACTGGTCACCCTTGCACTGATCTTCCATTGGGGAATCCAGAGACTTAGTGGCTCTGAAATATGTTTTCTGGATTGGAAGTAGTTCTACTGGGTGAATGAACAAAACTAAGGTGTAAATACAAGGAATTATCTTAAGTGTAAAGGTCCCAGTAAATAAGTGTAAAGTTAAGCATATGATTGTCAATAGATTGTGACTTAGTGTCATAGAGGTCTGTGACAAACATGGATGTTGAGGAGTCCAACTCTTTCCCCCCCTTGGTCAACAATACACTGCTCTACAACTTCTCTCTTTCCCCCTCTTATACATGTGTTCCCATTGAGGAAGCACCTATTACTGGATCTACAGACAAAGTAGATAACTCCTTGAAACCTTCTCCCCCCTTGGTTATTCCATACAGCACTAATGTTCTAGCAGACTCTAGTCTATGGGATGGGGGCTTTGTGACCACTTCCCTTTTTGGCATGAACTATAAGGGCAACCAGAGCTGTCATAAACTTCATTCAGCCATATCTCTACCAATTCTTTAACGATTCTCACAGTCTCAATGGCTACGGAAAGCCCTTGAAAAGACCTTTTGATCAATACCAGTCATGCCTCAAAGTGATCAGTATTGGCTGAGATATTAGGCAGATCAACTGGTAACCACCATGGTACCATTTATTAAATCACCAATATCTCAGAAACTGCCATGATCTAAGCTTCGGTTCTAGGCTCATCAAAAGCCCTCTTCATACCACTCAGAATGAGCCTAGAACAACCTCAAGGCAATCAGTATCCATGGAGATATGAAGGCCTCAATGTTTACACATGGACTTCATTAATTACCCATAGATAGTTATCAGTCCTTTTCTTAGAACAAAGAACAGCCTCCATATGGTTAAGTTATCACTATTTCTAGCACAAAGGTACTACCATATGTAGAACAATAGGTAGTAGCATGTGATGATCTGTCCTAGTGCACAAACTATCACTTTCATGTATATAAGGACTCATATTCTGAGGATTAGACCTTAGACTTAACAACATCTTTTGTCGCTTGTCTAACTCTGCTCATAAGCACTTTTGAATCCACATCTCAATTCATCACAAATCAAGTAAGTGACCATTTGTGATAGTACTATCACAGTTGTGCCATGGACCAGTAGTCACATACTGTATGGTTTACCACTACACCAAAAGGGTGACATTAGCAAGGCTACTTGCTAACAAGAGTCCAGCTATTTATGTAGTTCATTTGAACAGGTATTTTGTTATACCTCTATGATACTATTTAGTAGTCACTTTTTGTGACAAGAGCAGAGCCCTCCAGAAGATTTCTCAGTAAATTATACTCCGTTGTCAAGGACATGCAGAGCGGGAGCGGAGTGACCTGGAATGGAGTGGAATTACTCTGGAGTGAAAGGGAATTGACAACAAAAGTGGAGGAACAACCTTAGCCTCAGCTCGTGTGCTGTGCCTCGATCTACTGTCGTATGTGTGGTTGCGTATTTCAGGAGGACTGAATTGTTGCCAGGAGTCTCGGAGAGGAGTGGTATAGATTGATAGGAATGAGAATAGGACAAGGAGAAGATGTAAATGACTTTAATCTACGAACTAAGGAACTAGGATGTAACTACTGGAGTACTTATACTAAGTCCAGAATAGGAGGAGTACCAGTAACTAGTCTACATTGTGATCCTATAGAAGTAAACAACAGGAGTTTAGGAGTGAAAAATTAGTAATAATATAAAATATAAAAGAAATTATATTATTAAATGGGTATTTTCCGTCATATGACATCTGTGGAATATGTTACAACCTACCTCCAGGAGATTCCTCAGAGAATTAGATGAGGTTCCTGGAGGGAATAATCTACAATATATATACTACAGCGTTCTCATGTCTCTGCTTCTATAGTCCTTGGCAGCCAGGGTCTAAACAATGGGGGTGAGCTTAAATGTTACATAGTAATATTTAATTAGCTACAGGGTCACTTTGGAGGGCCAATACGGGCTCCAGGGTCATGTGTGAGGGGTCCTCTTACATAAACAAATTTCTCCAGAGCAATGTACACAATGTAAGGGAATCACTCAGTGGCAATCACCCTTCAAACTAGTAGATAGTCCCGGAAGCTAAGTTGAGATTCAAGTGAAGTATATTTACAGCAGCTTGCTAGTATATATACTCTATACTAGACGATCACATGCACAGTCACATGTACATAGATCAGTAATCACAATTGTCCAATTATAGATTAGAAGGCATCGCACTACATGACACAGACAGGGAAGACTCAGGAATGGTGGGAGTGCGATACATGATCTGTCACTGGGCCACTAATAGAACAGACCCTCAGAACTTACTAAGCACAACCCTAGATGTCCCCTTACACACAACATAGTGTGCTCACTCCAATGTATGGCTTCCTTTATCAAACAAAGGAGTTTACAGGACCACAACAGTAACAATATTTCACAATTGGAATCTTTTGGCGAAGCTGCCTAGACCTTCATCTTAGCTGTCTTTGAATCAGGATGGGATCAACTTCATACATTAGGTAACAACTCAGTCCGGGACAACATTGCATTGTACTTTGGGAACAACATTCCCATCAGAAAAACCCCCCTTCCTCTTCTACTGCGCCTCTCTCAAGATCAGGTGGAAAAATCTAGGAAACGCCAGGAAGTGCAAACAGCCAAAGGCTACACCTCTATGACCTCCTCCTTATCCTATGCTCAAGCTACCTCCTTGGCAAAAAACCTTCTTAAAATCAAGGAAACCTTCCCTGCACTACCCAACAAGAAAATTATTAAAATCTATAATGTGGTGATCTCTAAACTGGCTAGCAAGGAGAGAAGAAAAATTCAACCAACTACCAGGGAACCTTCTAAAAAACAGGCTATTGTACCTGTTTCTGACAAATTCATCGACACTATTATGGGAAAAGCCAACTCCTATGTCTTTCAAATTAACATTTTATTAAGAAACATCAAATCAGCATTAAAGGCTGAGTTCATTTGACCCTGTCTGGGGATATTTCCATCAACACAAATGGTGTCCTTACTCCAAGTAACCTCACCACTATGGAACAATACCTTAGGTCTGTTGTGGGGGCCAACAATAACAAAATCCTTTCATCTTATCTCCCCCAATCTAAATCATACCTCAAGATCACAGGCATTCTCTACTTATAGTCTAGCAGTAACAAACTAACCAGCAACAATGTCACCAACTTCATGAAGCATATTGGATTATTCAAATCCATTTCCCTCACAGCCAAACCTAGGATAATCAAAGCCTCTCCCAAACCAGACATGGCAATTGTTTGGTTTGATATTTGGGACTTGCAGAATAGCTCTAAAGCAAAATTACTAATCAACTACTCCTTTAACTTTGGCAGATAGATTGCTACCATTAGGGCCACTAACATGAACCTAGGTGTTCCACAATGCCACAACTGCTGGAAATGGGGTCACTCGACCTTTTTATACTGCACCCACAGCTCCAGATGCCAAAAATGCAATGGACCTCACAGACTTGAGCACCACTGTGATATGGTGTGGTGTTACAAAGCCAACCCAAAGATAAATCCCCTAGATTAGAAACTGCACAAGGTATCTCATGCCCCTACACATTTAAGTGTGTCAATTGCAAAGGTAGTCATATGGCTGATGATAACAAATGCCCCTTTTGGAAACATAGATTCAATCATGAGTGGCATTCAAAGAAAGTACAAGAAGCCAGGGTATAAGGAAGCTAAACTCCAAGCTAGAATAAAGCCAACTGCTCTTTGTTCAGCGATTGACAAAGAAAACTCGATAGAGTTTCTGTTAGATTTTCTACACTACTTATACAACTACTACATGGTCTGTGCACTACTTTCCTATGCCTATTATGTGACCTATCATGTAACATCATATGACGTGATGTTGTGACTTCCTGTCATGTGACTATGACCATGTGACACTTGTGACATAACACTTTCCCACACTCCCTTCTGTATAGTAAGTCCAAGATAAAAGAAAAAGAAAAGAAATATAAATAATAACTTAGCCATTTTGCCAAGTTATAACACAGGGAAATTAGGACCAACTCAATCCACCTAGCTGTAGGTGGCAACAAAAAATATGATTAAACACAATCTAAGAATCTTCTCTCAGAACATTAGAAAAAACAAAGTCCTAACCGATATCATCCTAGAAACTCAAAAAAACTCAGCTGATATTGTTTTTATCCAGGAACCTTCCAGATTCCTCATTTGACACATTCCCAGTCATACCAATCCTTTAGTAGACCCTCTCTATGGTACCCCAACCACCCTGAATAGACACTTTTCCTTCACCAAGATATGTTACAGGACAACTATGCAAGAGTTGCTACATACATCAATAAACAACTTTTGAGGATGAGGTTTGCCCTATGCCTCAATATTGTCAATTACTGTTGAAAGGGTGCAAAAGGGAATTGCACACTGGGACAAACAAAACAATGATGTACCAGCTCCTAATTGTATGCTAAAAGTCTGAGGGGAGATAATCAAAGATGAAGGTTATAAGTAAAAGTAGAATTATATGCAGCTTCGATAAAATATATGTTGGTTGTTGTAAAATGAATGTAAGATCTCTCTAGATTGTCGTTGTATAGCCTCCCTAAGGTGTCAACCTTTACACACTGTGACTAGACTCAACTGGAAAATACAGTTAGTTGATCACTCATAGACCCTCTATGTTAGGGAACTGCTCAGAGGCGATTAACCCTAAAGCTAGATAAGAGTCCCAGAAGCTAAGGTGATATTCGAGTAAAGATAGATCTATCTATACAAGTAACTATATATACTATAATCAATGGTCCATGTACTGCAGTCACATGAGCACTAACTATTAATACCACTAGTCCTATTTATAGAACAGGCACCATCAAGGCAATGCCAGACGAGAGAGTAAAGGAGAGGTAGAAAGGCAACTTACTAAGCTAGGTTAGCCCTTTAGATTGGAGCTTACTCAGCAGTCTAAGCCATTCCTAGGGTATCCCCTTACACTCCACACTCAGTTGCCCCCTTGTCTGCACCCCCAACACCGAACCTTATGAATGTGATACAGTCCAAGTGTGCACTTAGCCAAGCTTTCCTAGTCTGTTGTCCTCTCCGAAGCCTGTCCAAGTTGCATCTGCTTTTCCTCTCTAGATCGAGTTCTGGGTATATTCTGTGTTCTTCTCAAGACATCCTACTGACTCCAAACTCTTACACTCAATAGTTTTGCATTTCACGATTCCAGAGACAGTGATGATGGAGGTAAGTGCCAAGAGGTTCTCTCTTTTTCATCCTACCCTGGATATTATATTAAAGTTATTACAAAGCCCTGAAACTCAAAGAATAAAATATAAAAAGGAAACTATTACTACTTTTAGGATTTCCTCAACTCCTTTCTGTCCTAAGTCCTCCCAAAATCCCACTGATGATGCATCCCTCTCCTGTCTTTATAATAACACGTCCCCTCACCAAGTCCTTCCCATCAAAGATGATGTGTCTTTATTGCTGCTTCCTTCTAGAATATTCTTTCGTCTTCCCCTATCATGCTCTTAATGCTGCTTTGTAATTTGAACTTCTTCAATTACCTGTTAAACAGTTAGCAAGTCCCAATAAATGTCTAGTATCTCCAAGTCATGTCCTAGAGGTCATTTATCTAAATATAACTGATCTGATGCCATCAATGCTTATTTACAAGCACAAAGTCTATCAGTCTAAGTTTATTGTCTGAGTAATACTGGTTCTAGAGTACAAGCCTGCCATTCTTCTAAGTTAGCCCATTCAAAGGTAGATCTAGAGCATAGTCCCTTAGTAACTTTCTTAGTAACCTAATGCCAGTTCATTCTAATTGCCTCTCGAGGTCTCAACATGAGCTCTAGGTCAATTATCACCTGCTCAATGTCTTGATCTTATAGTATTACATTCTGAGGATTATAGAAAGGGTTCTAGAGCAAACTCTAATTAAGAATCCATTAGTATAAAGTATATCAAATATTATCTTCCATGGAAAATTCACTTGCAGCATAACACCATGATATCAATATTTTGGCCTTCCACAACAACCAGGGCACTAACTTCATAATCAACATTTACTCAGATAGCAATTAAACTGCTCTGCACTTTCTATGCCAAAATATTATCAACTTGGACAACACAATAATCATGACAGGTGATTTTAACATAAGAGATAGTGACTGGGACCCTAATTTCTGGCACCACTCCATTCACACTGATGACCTTCTCACCATCGCTGACAGTCTAGGCCTAGAGCTCTCCCCACCTTTGAACCCTGGTCCTACTAGATTTGCAGACAATCCATGTGATTCTAATCCTGTAATAGACCTTGTTTTCTTACCTCCCAATAACAGAGGGTTTGGTCAACATACTCTTCACCCCAACATCCACAAACCATCAGACCACATTTCACTTATTATTGAAGTGAGTATCATGGAAACTAATATCAACCTCAGCATCAGGTCAATCAGAAAAGACAGTGATAAAGAGAAAAGCTTTATAACAGCACTAACCAATAGCTTCTCCTATATAGATTCATCAGCCATTAGAACCAAAGAGGGCCTAGAAAGTTTAGTCTAGCAGATTGCTACCATATTTGAAAGTACATGGAACAATCACTCAAAGCTGAAACATATCACAAAACACTCAAAAGAGTGGTGGAATCAAGACTACTCCACCAGCCTCAAAAGGTATTAACTATCAGATGACCACCAACACTGGAAGGAGTTCAAGGCAATCATTAGGGACACTAAGAGAAAGTTTTTTGATGACAAGATACATAAAATCACATTTTCAAATAAAAGACCCTGGGACTTAATGAACTAGATTCAGAAAAAACCTATGCCAGCTATTGAGACCATTTTATATAAGGACTACTTATAAGGGGACACCTCTATTTCCACCCCTAAACTGCACAGCAACACTCTGGAGCAGCCTAAGCCTGTTCAAGTATTCCTAAAGTAATACTTAAACACACTAGTATAGCTCCAATCACACTGACCCTAACACTAAAGAATGTAAACCTAGTATATAATATAGAAGATCCCTTCAGGAGCCTCATCCTAATCTCTGAGGATTCTCCTGGAGTCTTGTGCCCCAGTTGCCCTTACACCACCCTTGTAACACTCTGCCAGAGCTATAGCATGCTCTTCACAGCTCCTATAACTCAGCTGAAAATAGACCAATTAACACCTGCTTTCTCAATGAAATCCCTTAAGCTGATACTATCAACTGGCCCACATTCTCTAAGCAAGAATTTAGAGATGCAATAGCTAAGTGCTCATCATCGTCATCCCCTGGTCCAGACCACATCTCTTGAAGACATCTTAAACACCTATTTTCTAACAACCTCTGCTTGGAGAAACTAACAAATATCACTGATGCTTGCATAAATTTAGAATACTGGCTCTCTCACTTCAAGTCTGCTAGTACCATCGTCATTCCCAAGCCTAATAAGGAAATGTATAGCACCCCCAAATCCTTCTGCCCTATAGTCCTACTCAACACTACTGGCAAACTCATTGAGAAAGTCATTAGTAATTGACTTCAATTCCAAATGGTGGCCAATGGCTTTTTGGATCCTAATCAGCTTGGAGGCATCAGACAATGGTCCACTATTGATGCCAGCATTTACCTCACTCACCTCATTCAAGCAGAATGGCTCAAACAATGTCATACTAGTGTCATAGCATTTGACATTGCATAGTTTTTCTTTTCTTTAAATCACTGTTTCCTTTCTATGTGCCTAAAGAAAGCTGGTCTTAATACTAATGTTAGGGGTTTTTTCAACAGCTACTACTCAGGTCATTCCACTACCTACTCTTGGAACAATTTCTCCTCTCCATCCTTTAGCACCAATGTTGGAGTAAACCAAGGCTCAGCTCTTTCTTCTATTCTCTCTGCTATTTACCTTGCTCCAATCATTAAAATATTCAAAAAAAGAATAAAAAATCTAATAGAAAATATTCCAACTGATATTTTTCTTTTATTGATGATGGTCTTTTAATTTCTTAGGAGAAGAGCTATTCATTATCTTCTTCTTTTCTACTTTGTAGCTACAATATTATGTCCAAAATCCTCCTCAATGCTGGCCTTGTTATGGAGTATAGCAAAACCAAACTCTTCCACTTCATGAGAGCTCGACACCCTCCCAATCCCTCTATTGACCTATCATCTATAGGGGGCCCTGTTATCTCCCCTAAACCTATCTGGCAATATCTGGGTTTCTACTTCAACCATAGACTCAATTTCAACTACTACATATACTTTTATGCCACGAAATGCCTTTCTACCCTTAGCACTATGAAGATGCTAGGGAACTCTTCAAGGGGCCTTCTTCCTATTCAAAAGCGACTCCTGTACAGAACTTGTGTCTTGCCCATCATCCTATATGGGTTTTAGCTATGGTTCTTCAAAGGTGTCTCTATTGTCAAAAACATCACTAAATTGAAGAAAATGCAGCAAAGAGCAGCCCTTTGGATTACAGGGACTTTCTGAACTTCTCCATCCAAAGGCGTTGAAGCCATTGCAGGCCTCATCCCCATTACTCTACACCTTTGCAAACTAAATGGTAGACATCACCTATGTTATGTCTCTATTCTTCCTTTATATGCCATCAACTCTTTACTTAATTCACAATATGCTAAGAATCAAACTCCTCACAGAGCTGCTACTTCCAAACTCACTATGAAACGACAAGCCAACCTTAAGAGCCCCATCAAGGATGTTAATGAGTGCCTTAACGGTGTTAGAAATTGCTTTAATCCCCTTCACCCTCTCTTTTCCCCTGGTTCTAGAATAGTTGATTATTTCGCTAGTAGAATTAGCTTTCACTCTTCTTCTTCTTCTTCTGATGAGGACCTTTACCAACATCTCCAAAGCCTTGATCTCACCTTTAGGTCATCTCAAATAAATTACAATAGCACAGCTGTCACTGCAGATGGAGGCTGTCATGACTTGGTAAAACAGCTAAGTCATTATTTATTTTTCTTTTCTTTTCTTTTCTTTTCTGGACCTACTACACAAGGATAGAGTACGAGAAAGTATCACGTGATCAAGTGTCACAGAGTCACAGGGTTACAAGTCACAGTCAAGTGACATCACATGACTAAGTTACATGGGAACCATGGAAAGGTAGTGCACAGACCATATAGTAGTTGTATAAGTAGTGTAGGAAATTTAATGGGAACTCTATCAAGTTCTTCTTGTTAACTTAGATAAGGAGTATGTCTAAGTCATCTCAGGCTAAGTCACTACAGAGCCATCAAAAAATCTCATGTTGCTACAGCAGTTGCTCATGTCTGGTCTAACAACTCCATTGAAAAGGCTGTTAGTACTAGGGGTTTTCCTGTTTTCTTTTAAAATTGAAGTTCCCTAACTACTGTCTAAGTAGCAGTGAAGATAAAAGTTTAAATAAAAATAAAATATGTAATCTCCTAAGGAAAGCACCCTAGTTGACACCATGTATCAGCATAGTATCCCTCATGCAAATTCATGGGGAAATGAATTCAGAAGTTGAAGGTGAAAAGAAGTTGTAAAAATTAAAATTCTGCCAATGTATCATAGTAGCAGTGATGTTCAAAACTTGATTCTCAATTCTAGACTACTGTCTTGGCCCTATGCCTGAGTCCTGCCTACCTGGTATTGCCCTAATGCCCTGTTTCAAAGTTGTCCTCACAGTAGCACTCTCTGGCTATGTGATCAGACTATCCTCACAGTAGTACTCTTGACTATGTGATCAGATATAAGACTTTGAATCCTCCCTGTATAACTCGACTCTCTAGCAATGTTAAACTCTGTTTGAGAGCTCTTATGACATGTCCTCTGCAGCTAAGTCACTTTATCCTATAGTCTCTTTGGTTTGACTCAGTCTTGAGTCAAAGCAACTTAATCACTGATCACTGATATGATCACTCTAAAAATAGATTTCCACTTTAAAAACCCAAATAGAGAAAAGAGGCGACTAAGATTGCTTGCCCTGTTCCTACTAAGTGGGGGTTTTTATAGGTTTAGAGAAATACAAAAGAAATATACAGAAAAATAGAAAAAATAATAAACCCAGTCATAATCTATTATTACAATGATTGTTCTGGTAGTGATAGGGAATCCCACACCTCCTTTGTAAGGGGTCACTCAGTGGCAACCCTAACCACACCTGATGTTAGTGAAGAGAGCGGACTTAAAAAGGAATAATAGATAGTTCAGGAGTTCTAATCAATATTGAGGTAAGATATTCTACCATACATCACTAGCTATATATACTAGACTAGTGTCATATGACAGAAAATACTCAATTAATAATATAATTTCTTTTATATTTTATATTATTACTAATTTTTCACTCCTAAACTCCTGTTGTTTACTTCTATAGGATCACAATGTAGACTAGTTACTGGTACTCCTTCTATTCTGGACTTAGTATAAGTACTCCAGTAATTACATCCTAGTTCCTTAGTTCGTAGATTAAAGTCATTTACGTCTTTAATATCCATCTCCATTCCTATCAATCTATATACCACTCCTCTCCTGAACTCCTGACAACAATTCCGTGCTCCTGAAATACGCAACCACATATGTGACAGCAGATTGAGGCACAGCGCATGAGCTGAGGCCAAGGTTGTTCCCCCACCTTTGTTGTCAAATCTCTTCCACTCCAGAGTAATTCCACTTTACTCCGGGTCACTCCATCCCTTGCTCTGCATGTCCTTGACAACTAGCCGGTCTGTGTGCCAGTCGCTAAGAGAACACAGATCAGGACACTAATAACCACACTACCTAATAAGGCCACATTGTACTAATGGGACAGACCCAAACTAAGAGAAAGAGTTGTGGGAATAGCAAGCACCAGCAGATTGTAGGGCAAGCTAGTTGATGTTAAGACTCTAAACCTCACAGTTGAATATGCGTTTCAACTTGAAGCTTATATCTAACACTTGATATCTTCACACTCCTCGCTAGAGGATCCGGTTAAGGTTTTCAGTGAAGTTATATCAGAGGAGAGATGTCAATGAGACTTTGAGTAGCACCCTTGAGGTTGTTCTAAGATGAGTAAGAGTACCAATTCCTCAGAGTAAGGATTTACAAAGGGAATACAAAAAGAGAGAACTTGCTGTTCCTTTCTCTTTCTGGTCTGTATTTATCCTAACTAGGGATGTAATAATTGTTACAATGTGGTAACACTACTTGTAACTAAGAGTGACTAGTTAAGTGACAGATCAGTAACAAGGTGACAAGTGAGTCAGAGATGAGTCAGTGTCTAATAATGGATTAGTCCGATGTTGTCCCATTTAGCACAAGTCCAAAGATAGAGAAGGAAAATAGTCCAAGGTTTCTCTGAAGAGTCCTGTCCATACCATGAGTCCATTGTTTCCTAGGATGCTTTGACATTCTATGCATTACTACATAGTAATGTCCTCATTTTGTGCCATCAATGTTTCTTCTCACATTGCTATTATTTCGTCTACTAGCCATTCGTTATCAGACCAAGGCTGATAATAACTGTAGTCCCACTCGATGTTCATAACAGTCAATGCTCACCCATACCAGTAATACCTAAGCTACTCTATTGCTGATATCATAAGATGTTCTCTTATATCCTTGTCTTTTCTTGATTATTTCCTATTAGTTTTGCCAGGTTCGCTCTGCTCTTGCTAAGTTACTGGGTTATCTACCATCAATTCCATGGCAATCTCTCTTTTTCTTTGGCTTATCTCAGTGACTCAGAACCTGACTCTTTTCTTTTCTGTCTAGGGAGTTTCAGAAGTTGTTTCCACTATTCTCTGAGGCTCTTTGTTACTCCTTTGTTTCTGATCATGGTGGATTAGTTTTGATGCACTCCTATTCTTAGCCATCACTGATCAAGTGATGTTGTGGCTATTCTTATCTCCTACCAGGCCACAGATCCTGTTCCTTTGTAATGGACATCTTGCCAGACTTTTCCACATGAGGCTTCTTTCTCCTGACTAAGCTGCTATTCTCAGCGATGATGCCATGGGGCCGTGGGCTCAACTCTGCTGGTTCTCAAGTGATTGGCCTGTTGTTGGTAGCGACCTTATGTCCCTGGGTACACTACTATGTAGTTAGATAGCTAGCTTTTTTGGTAGTAAAGTCCTCTGTGCCTTCCCTGCTACTTAGCAGGTGATTCTATCTTAGTCCTGTTTTTGGGGTGTAAAGTCATGAAATTTGTTTAATTTTAGGCCTGGATATATTTCAGGCCTCACACTGTAAGGAGACGTTCTAGGATAGCTTAGGTAACCTAGTATGGGTAAGTATTATCTAGCTTGCCCTTGGATCCTTGGAGTCCACTGTCGATTAGTTCCCTCCCCTCTAGTTCTTATTGTCATAGTGATACTATATAGCCTTATTAGATATGGTAGTTATTAGTGTCCTGATTTAGGTTCCCTTAGTGACTGGCACACAGACCAGGCTAGTCTAGTATATATAGCTAGTGGTGTATAGTAGAATACCTTACCCTAACATTGATTGGAACTCCTGGGCTATTCAATATTCCATCTCTAAGTGACTTCCTCACTAATCAGCTAAGTTGGTACTGGGCTGCTCTAGTTCTCTTACACACACTGTCATCAAAAAGTTACAAGTCCACTCTATAAATGTCACACCTATTAAGGCCAAACTCATGGCTATTCGTACTGGTCTTATCCCTGCCATGGAAATAGACAACATTTATGACATTACTGTCATCACTGATTCCATCACCACAGCAAGAAAAATCCTGGAGTCCAAAGTTGATCCCCTTCAGAACATGTTCATCCCATTAGCCTCTGCAATCAAAACCTTCCTCAGCAAAGATGGCAGGAATAAAATTCACTTCTGGTATTGCCCCAGCAAAGCTGAATGGCCCAGGCATCAACTTGTCGACGATCAAGTCAAAGTGAGCACATATATCCCCACATTCTCTAGCAAGGATTCACATCTATTCAGCAAGAAGAAGGAATGTGATAACATTCTCTGCAAATGGCAAATGTTTTTTACTAACAGCCTCAAAAAAAACCACTACTTCTTGAACTTTAAAGACAAAAAGCAGAAGGTCATCAAACCAACATATGCTAAAGATGGCTTGTGGTTACCCATCATAGGGTTCACCAATTCACTATGTGCTTGTTTTACCTGCATGACTACTGGACATGCCCCTACTGGAGAATACAGACAGAGATTCTTCCCCCACCTCTCCACCAGCTGCCTATGTGGTAAAGCTGAGATTCAAACCTAAGAATACATTATCATGGAATGTGACATGCATGACCCCTCCATGTGACTATGCAACATCATCATTAACAGCTTTGTCTATTTCCTCACAGACAACCCTGGAGCATTTAGCTTTGACAACAGTTAAGGTCCCATTGCAGCACAACTCCTTGGAGTAAAAGCGCAGCCCTTATCACCTTGTTTCTTACTCATCTCCTTATCTTCTGTATTTGCTTTTCTTTTTTTTCTTTTTCTCTCTCTCTCTCTCTCTTTACTTCTCTCTTATTTAAGTAGGTACTATGTACTTGCCATAGTCTGCCTCCATGCCCCATGTAATAAATTGTTGAAAAAAAAAAAAAAAAAAAAGAAGAGCTGGATGAAAAGGAACACATGGGACTTTACAAATAACAGTAAATACAAAGATGTGTACAAATAGTATACAAGAATCAAATGAGGACTCTATTGAGTTCTCCTTGTCAACTTAGACTAGGAGAGTTTCCAAGTCATCTAGGCTAAGTTACTACACATGGCATCTCATAACATATCATGTGATCAGATCACATGTCAAGGAACATTCTAGTGTGTTCTCAGAGTAAAAGATCACAGCACAAGACAAATATGCACTTTTGGAGTACTTCCCTCAAGAACAAAACACAAAACCATCTTATTCTTTCTCACACATTTATCATTTATTCTACTCCATTTCTTTTGATTTACCTCCCCTCAACTTCATTTAACCCACAACTAAAGACTAGTACTAGATCCATCCTAGCTACATACCCCTTTGTATCTCCATCACCACAACCAAAATGCCACCAGTGTAGGGAGTTATTATAGGATGACAGTATATGTGTAACAAATTGTTGAACCAGAAAAAGAAAAGAACAAAGTTATCAAGAGACATATATACACACTAACCACATCTTGAAACATCAATTGATTGTTGTTGATATATGCCTGTTCATTCACTCTCATCAACCCCCAAAAATCAAAAAAAAACTATTTCACACACACATTCTTTAATGAAACAAGGGTATCTCCTAACCACCCCAACCAACACCACCCAACCAACACTCTATATACACTCACATCACATCACATCACATCACATAAAAAAACAAAACAAAACACATAAATCAAACAAAAAGAAATCCACAACTACACTCTCAACCCTCTTTCAAAAAAATACCTATACCTTTCACACCTCC
>Ga0153998_1000076_pt1 | contig 15509 bp, 18 predicted proteins | sample TSNC082MetaG_FD_104725 | JGI IMG/M metagenome (GOLD analysis project Ga0153998, IMG submission 104725) | Attine ant fungus gardens microbial communities from North Carolina, USA - TSNC082 MetaG | ecosystem: Host-associated > Fungi > Mycelium > Unclassified | place: USA: North Carolina, Lumber...
ACAGTTCCTTAGGTATTATTACTTCTAGCCTTACTATAGTCTTTAGTTTTGTTGTCTCTAAGCAAAAATCCTAGAAATCCCAGTTCCTCCACTTACCCATCATTTGAGTCCAGGTTGTGCAGGAAAAAGACTCATTTAACCGATGTCACTCTCTTCTGCTAAATTGAGGCTTGACAGTACAACGAAACTAATATTCCTTGCACACTATTAGGATGTCTAGAAACCCCACACCCGACCCCCGCTTAGAACGATGTATCTGGCGTAAAGGCAACTGCCCAGAGAATTTCCAGGAGAGGACAGTCACACCTGTTGAGAGACCTCTTATGGCCACCCAGGCTAGGAGCCAACGGCTCACCTCCCAGGGACTACTAGAGGATATTAGAAAGATGCCAGGATACGAGAGAAGCAAAGACAAAGCCTTAGCCCCAGAATCTCTCCCATCAGACCCATCAGAACCAATACCCACTAACTAGGAGGAGATCTTCAACCTTGAACTTCATGCTGCATTGTTAGCCTTATCTAGGAACAACCAACTCCAACCAAAGAAAAAACCTCGAACTATTAGGGAGCCAGATCCATTTAGTGGAGGTGGACCAGACAAACTTTGAGTGTTCCTGTTTCAATGTTAAATTTATTTTAGGACCAGTGAAGGAGAATTTACTGAGGACTCAGAGAAAATTTTCTTTGCAATTTCTTATCTCAGGGGCATTGCCCTGGACTACTTCAAACTGTTTATCACAGAACCAGATCCCCTCCACTCTCTGGACTTCTTGGAAGATTGGCCAGCCTTTGTCCAATGGCTATCTAATGTCTTTGGGTCATACTCTCCAGAAGATAATGACGAAAATGCCATCATCGCTATCCCTTTTCCCCACGATAGAAGAGCAACTGACTACTTCATTTGCTTTGCCAAGTACCAGAACTGGATCCAGTGGGATAACAGATCCCTTCGCAAAGTAGTGAAGGATGCCATACCCACAAGAATTAGTGAGGAATTACGTTACAGCCAGGAGAATTTATCATCATTTGAAGGATACAAGAGGGCTGTGATGAGAATCAATGACAATTACTGGAGACAGGTTCAGGATGACAAAAACAAGGTCAATATGACCTGCACCTTACAGCGTCACTTGCCAAGACTTCCCAAAACTGAAACCCACTGTAACGACCCTGTCGAGTGACCAAAGGCATTGGAAACTGCCCCGCCAAGCTGACAAAGAGCCTGGAATACTTCTTCCTCCACCCATTTACCAGAATTATCCCTGTCTTTGAGTATTTTAGGACCCAACAGCCGCCTGATGATAGTGGAACACAACCGCTGAATGAGCCTAGGGCTTTGTCTACATTGCGAGCAGCCTAGTCACTTGGCAAGATTGTGTCCCAAGCAGGCTGGGAAAAAACCCAGTGGTACCAGGGGCAAGAGCGGCTTACATTGACCCCAGCACTACTATACCAGAGGAGAGAAAAAAAGAAGAGACAGTCGTCCTACTCCTGAGAGAACCAACTACCTGAAGATCACCTGGGAGCAGGGGCCTTGGTTGGGGGCAGTGACATTCTCAAAGACAAGGTCCTTAATTGTTGACCTTTGCTTATTGTTGGTACGGGAGGTGTTTAAAGGACTTGTCGATTCAGGCTCTTCGGACTGTTTTTTAGACTCAAAATTTGTGATTAGTAACAAGCTCAGAACATAGGAGATTGACACACTCCCCCTCACCTTAATAGACGGCACTGTGAATTACTATGTAAATCAAGTAGTATCCCTACCAATTCAACTATCTTGCGGGTCATCGTGCGTGATTGAATGCTATGTAACAACCTTAGATGGCTCTTACGAACTGGTATTGGGCCATAACTGGCTCAGAGAATGAAATCCTACTATAGATTGGCTATGCAGTGTTGTAGTCCTACCAAGTCCACCCACACCCAAACTAGCTAATACATCGTTAGTACCAGAACCCCAGGAACTATTTGTACAAGTACCTACTTCCCCTTCTACCAGTGCGAACAAACCCCATATATCCTTTATCAATGCTTCAGCGTACCAGAGGGCTTGTAAATCACAAGGAGCCACTCCATTTTACTATTATCAGTATCACAGGAGTTAACTGGCTGTACCGGGCAAGTAGGGGATGACTCATATGATCTGAGTAAGGTACCTGTCAACTATTATCAGTATGCTGAGGTATTCAGTAAGGAAAGGTCCAAGTGGCTGCCACCACACTGCCCCTACAACCTGTCTATCCAGTTAGAGAGCAAGAAAATACCCCCCCTTGGACCAATCTACTCATTGTCAACACTGGAACTTCAAACATTGAGAGAGTTCATCAATAAAAACTTACGTATGGGTTTTATTCAACCATTGCAATCATCTTGTGGGGCACCAGTTCTGTTCGTCAAGAAAAAGAATGGCTCGTTAAGGTTATGTGTAGACTACCGAGGACTGAACCGACTCACCTGAAAGGACAGATACCCAATTCCACTGCTCACCGACCTTTTGGATGCCTCCAAAAGGGCCTGGATCTATACAAAAATAGATCTGCGAAACACTTACCACCTAGTATGAATAATGGATAGTGGTGAGTAGAAAACGACATTCCGCACTCGCTATAGTTCCTATGAGTGGCAGGTAATGCCATTTGGTCTCTCAAACACACCCTCAACATTCCAGAGATTCATGAATGAGTTGTTTGCAGACCTGTTGGACATATGCGTAATTGTCTACCTTGACGATATCTTGATTTATTCCGAAAATCTGAAAGAACACAAGAAACAGGTTAAAGAGGTTCTGAGATGTTTGAAAGCCAATGGACTATATGTGTCCCCTAGCAAATGCGAGTTCCACCAAGAGCAGGTCGAATTTCTCAGGTTTATCTTGAGCCCCAAGGATCTGCAGATGGATGGTGAGAAGGTATGCGTCATTCAGGAATGGCCCCCTCCGTGTCGATTGAAGGATGTACAATCCTTTTTGGGTTCACAAATTTCTACAGAAGATTTATAAACAATTACTCTGAAATCGTCGTACCTTTGACAAGACTTACTAGGAAGGATACCCCTTGGCTATGGAGTAAGGATTGCCAACAGACCTTCGACACCCTCAAGTTAGCGTTCACGTCAGTACCAATACTGACTCACTGGGATCCGAATGTGCCAATTTTCATAGAGTTGGATGCCTCTGACTGTAAGGAGACCCCTAATCCATGACTCCAGAGCGACCCTGCAGCCGATCCAATATTACTATGTAATATTGGGTCTTACTCCCATCATTCTGAGAGCACTCCGTTGCCACCCAATGCACTTTCCTTGTTCAGACCCTGGTTACCGATGCAGGGACACGAAGACACTGTAGTATATAATGTAGATTATTCCCTCTAGGAGCCTCATCTAATTCTCTGAGGAATCTCCTGGAGGTAGGTTGTAACCATATTTCATAAATCATAATTAACTGAGGAATCTCCTGGAGCTCTACTCCGGTCGCCCTTACAGCAGAATTAGATCCTATTATCAGAGCCCCGGAATTTCTCAGTGGATAGCCGCCCTCCGGTCGCTCTCTGCTAGCAACTCCAGCCCCCTGATCATCCCACTCCAGAGAGATGTCGCTCCCTGCGGACACCCCTCCAGCCATCGCCGACGCCTTAGGCTATCTGCAGCACCATCTCCAGGAGTTAACCGAGCGTCAGAACGCTTCGGAACACGTTATTAACAATACCCTCACGGGCCTAACAGCCCAAATACAACAGCTCACTCAACTGATGACCGGCCCTGCCCCCGCTCCAACAGTCGCTCTGCCTCCGATACCCACGTCTCCGCCTCCTGTCAGCCCTCCTTTGCCTGTTCTGTCCGCCCTGTCCAAACAGCGGACAAGGCCGAAACTCCCTTCTCCCCCTGACTTCTCCGGTGAACAGAGTTCCAGTCGAGCCTTCTTCAACTCCTATATGTTATACCTACGCCTGGTCCCGGAGCAGTTCAGCTGCAAGGTGGTCCGAGAACCTCTTTCGCCAGGAAGTGGACACTGGCATCTTTTCTATCTAATCCTGGGCCCACTTCGAACAACAATTCCGGAGCCAATTCTTTTCAGTCAATGCAGAAGCAGACGCCGTTAACACTCTGGAAGGCTCCTCTTATTATCAAGGAAACCGGACGGTGGATGACTACTTGGACACTTTCCTGACCTTGGTCTCCGACGCCAGATACACTGACCCCCGGACTCTTGTGGTAAAGTTCCATCAAGGCCTCAAGTCGAGCATCCAGAGCCAGATCGCTACCATGCCATTCGGACGACCCGCAGACACTGATCTGGAGGCTTGGTATGTAGCTGCCCAGAGGATTGACCAAGCACGGTTGAGCAATGAGGCCTTCCAATCCACACTCTGGTCAACGACAATGGCCCCCGCACACTCCGTCCTTCCTTGGTCTGCCCCTCTTTCGACGTTCTGCCTTCCTCCGTCCACTCCACCCCCCGTTCCACCGAGACCCGCTCCTCCCGTACCGTCCAGTGGAATACCTATAGATGTAGACGCAGTCCAGAAGGCATGCTCTCTACCTCCACAAGGGTGCTATTAGTGCGGAGAGGCCAACCACCTCGTAAGGGACTGCCCCCACTGCTTAGACGTCTGGAAGTTAACTGTGGAGCAACGGGAAGAGAAGAGGAAGTTGGCCCCTTCCTGGAGGAGGATTTTGTTTAGCGCGGCCGGCAAAAAGTGCGCCCTGGTCGCTGTTAGTAAATAGGTTCGCTGTATTAGACGTAGAAGAAGTCAATACAGAAATTCATGAACCTATAGACATATCCTCCCCCTTCCGCTCCGGTCAGGACAGCCCTGCCTTGGAGGCCCAAATAAGAAAAGAGACTACCCAGACGACTCTCTGCCAACACCCTCGACGCCTGTGGAACGTCTATCATCCTCTCTATAGAGATCGGTACCACTGACACTAGCAAAGTACATTCCGTCAAAGCGCTTTTGGACTCCGGAGCCACAGGCAATTTCATAGATAAAGATTTTGTCCGTACGAAGGGTATTAGCACCCGGAACATCTCTCGCCCCATACTGGTGTTCAACGTGGACGGTTCCCCTAATGAAGCTGGAAAAATCTCCAAAGTGGTAGACATGGTCCTCCATTATAAAACCCACTCCGAAAGGATGCTCCTCGCCGTCTCCAACCTTGGGAAGCAAAGCATGATCCTTGGTTACACCTGGCTCAAGGACCATAATCCAGAGGTCAACTGGCAAACCGGAGAAGTGCAAATGAACTGATGTCCCCCCCAATGTGAAGAATGCTGTGTAATATGAAAGGAACAAGTGTCGTGGAAGAAGGTGGAGGCTAAAGCTGTCAACATCTGTCAATCCAGACCCTCTCTGGAGCATATGGAAGACTCGGAAGAAGACGAGACTCCCCTCCGGATATGCAAGGTTGAATACGAGCCAGGGGACAGACTCTTCATGACGAGGATCCTCTCGGAACCCGCTGTAGAAAACCTTCATGCTGCTTCTACGATCTCCCAGAAACTTGTGGAAAGGACTTCTCCCCCTATCCGACTGTGCAAAAGGATTCAAATTGGTGTTCACAAAAGAAAACTTCGACATCCTCCTGGACCATAGGCAGTGGGACCACGCTATCGAGCTCGTTCCGGGCTCGGAGCCTAAGTCATCGAAAGTCTACCCCCTCTCTCCGGTGGAACAAAAGGAGTTGGACTCTTTCCTGGAAGAGAACCTGCGTACTGGACGGATTCGCCCTTCTAAGTCTCCTATGGCAGTCCTGGTATTCTTCATTAAGAAGAAGGATGGCTCACTTCGGTTGGTTCAAGACTACTGAGCCCTCAATTCCATGACAGTCAAGAATAAGTACTCCCTTCCACTGATCTCCAAACTTGTATCGCAACTCTGCAGAGCCAGACACTTCACTAAGCTAGATGTTCGTTGGGGTTTCAACAACATCCGCATCAAGCCCGGAGATGAGTGGAAGACAGCTTTCTGGACCAATTGAGGCCTGTTTGAACCTTTGGTAATGTTCTTTGGCATGACCAACAGCTCCACTACCTTCCAAACCATAATGAACAACATCTTCCGGGACCTCATAGCAGAAGGTATCATGGTGGTCTACCTGGACGACATCCTGATCTTTACTAGGACAGAAGAGGAGCACGCAAAGGCTATCAGACAGGTACTACAGGTCCTACAGGAACACAAACTTTTCCTCCGCCCAGAGAAATGTGAGTTCTGCAAGGAGCGAATCGAGTACTTAGGACTAGTCATCTCGGAGAACGAAGTTTCCATGGATCCAGTCAAGGTCGCAGGAGTCCGAGAGTGGCCCACTCCGGAAAACAAAACGGATGTCTAGGCTTTTCTGGGCTTCGTCAACTTCTACCGAAGGTTCATCCGGGATTTCTCTACTAAAGCTCGACCCCTCTTCGACTTAACATGCTCCAAATGAATCTGGATGTGGAGTGGAAAGGAACAGATGGCCTTCGAGGACCTCAAAACGGCGGTGACCACTGCTCCGGTGTTGGTGTCCTCTCAGGACTTGGAGCCCTTTTGGGTTGAAGCGGATAGCTCAGACTTCGCCACAGGAGTAGTCTTGTCTTAGCAGTCAACGATGGACGGAAAATGGTACCCCGTGGCGTTCTACAGCAAATCCCTGTCCTCTGTGGAACGGAACTACAAAATCCACGACAAGGAAATGCTGGCCATTATTCGCACACTAGAAGAGTGGAGGCACTTCCTAGAAGGAGCGACCTATCCGGTAGAGATCTAGACCGACCACAAGAACCTCGAGTATTTCATGATGGCCAAGAAACTTAACCGTTGTCAAGCCTGTTGGTCCTTGCATTTGGCCAGGTTCGACTTCCTACTTTACCACCGCCCTGAACGTACCATGGGCAAACCAGACGCACTGTCGAGGAGAGCCAATCACGGAAACGGAGCCTCGGACAACAAGAACATAGTCCTCCTACGACTGGAATTCCTTGTGGTATGTGCTCTGGAAGGGATGGAACTGACAGGCGTAGAACAGAAGATCTTGTTCAACATCCGCAAGGGAAACTGGAATGGAGACCAAGAGGAACCCATAGCTAAGGCAGCATGAGAGCTCCGGAGCTCTGCCAACGAGGCAGTACACTCCTCAGAGTGGTCGAACATAGATGGCCTACTCCGTTTCTGAGGGAAAATATACATACCGTGGAGTCCAGACTTACGCAGGCAGATCGTAGCCCTTTGCCATGATACCCAGATTACAGGACACCCCGGACGCTGGAAGACACTGGAACTAGTGTCCCAGAACTACTAGTGGCCCCAGATGTCTAGGTACATTGGCCAGTATATGAGTACTTGTGACCTCTGCCTCCAGATGAAACCTTGGCAACATTCTTCTGTTGGCGAGCTTTAACCGCTCTCCATGCCAGACGCACGGTGGGACACCCTCAGTGTTGATTTTGTGGTCGAACTTCCGGACATGACGCCATTATGACGGTCATGGATGCTGTCTCCAAAAGAGTACACTTCATTCTGACATACACAACGGTCACAGTGGAAGGAGCAGCCTGACTCTTCCTCCATTATGTTTGGAAACTCCACAGCCTCCCGAAACGTGTCATCTCCGACCGTGGACCTCAATTCGTAGCTTTGTTCACCAAGGAACTGTACAGGCTACTAGGTATACGAATATCCTCTTCTACAGCTTGGCACTCCCAGACAGATGGACAAACGGAATGTGTCAACCAGGAGCTCAACCAGTTCCTCCGCCTATTTATAAACGAATGGCAGGACAACTGGTATGACCTCCTATCCATCGCAGCATTTCAGCACAACAACCACGTTCACTCCGCAATGCAACAACCTCTGTTCCTACTGGACACGGGATGAATCCCCCACATGGGCTTCAAGCCGAGACAGGACCCTTCTAGCCTGGAGACGGTCAACGAATTCACCAAGAGAATGGAGTCCGCCACCGAGGAAGCCAAGTCCGCAATCTGTAAGGCGCAGGAAGACATGACGAGGTACTACAATCGAAGAAGGTCTCTGGCCCCCGTATTCAAACCAGGAGACTAGGTATATCTAGACGCGTCAGATATCAGAATGACACGTCTGTCTCCGAAGTTGTCACATCACAGACTGGGACCCTTCGAAATCGAATGCCAAGTAGGGCCGTTAGCCTACTGACTCAAGTTGCTTCACGGATTGAGACAGTTGCACCCGGTGTTCAACATGGTCAAGTTGTCCACCGCTCCGGATGATCTGATACCAGGAGGGAAGCCACGAGCCCCGCTGCCACCTATTGTTGTTGACGGAGAGCTGGAGTGGGAGGTAGAAGAGGTGTTGAATAGTCACTGGCACCGGAGGAGGTTCCAGTTCCTGATTAAGTGGAAGGGTTTCAGCAGAGAGCACAACTCTTGGGAGGTGGCCTCCAATGTCAAGGCGCCAGACCTCGTCACTGAATATTACCAAAGGCACCCAGCCGCCCCAAGACACATCCGTCGGACAGACTTTGACACTCTTTTCACGTCTAGAACCATTGCTTCGAGGCACAGCAACCTTAGAGAGGGGGTAAATATAAGGGGACCCCTAATCCGTGACTCCGGAGCCTGTTCCAGTCCTCCAGAGCGACCCTGCAGCCGATCCAATATTACTACATAATATTGGGTCTTACTCCTATCATTCCGAGAGCACTCTATTACCTCCTAGTGCACTTTCATTGTTCAGACCCTGGTTACCGATGCAGGAACGCAAAGACACTGTAGTATATAATGTAGATTATTCCCTCCAGGAACCTCATCTAATTCTCTGAGGAATCTCCTGGAGGTAGGTTGTAACCATATTTCATAAATCATAATTAACTGAGGAATCTCCTGGAGCTCTACTCCGGTCACCCTTACATTGTTCAGAATTCTCTCTATCTCCCATTCTTTTTCCCCTTCTATTACTCTATTATTACCAGAGCCAGTTGCTTCTTCTTTTGTTCTTCCACTTGCCCTGTATTCTACTAATGTTGACTACCAGATGTATTTTTATTATGCTAGGTAGTTTTAATTCTACTGCACTTGACAATACAATTTTCTTTATCTTATAAGGGCCCACAAATCTCTCCATCAACTTTTCTGTTCTCCTTCTGACCATTTGATATTTTAGGTCCTTGGTACTCAACATCACCAAGTCTCCTACTTTATAGTCGTTGACTTCTGCCCTCTTCCTATTTACATATTTCTTTATCACTTCTTGTGCTTTCCCTAGTGCTACTTTCGCTTCCTCTTGTATTTCTTTCATCTTTTCAATGAATTTCTCCACTTCTTGATATTTCCCCTTCTTCCTTCCCTTGAACCTCATCCTGGGATCTTGCCCATAATTTGCCTTGAAAGGTGATGTTTTAGTGCTAGAATGTGTTTTATTATTGTATGCAAATTCCACTGTCCCTAACCATCTGGACCACTGTTCCTGCCTATGGTCAATGAACATTCTCAGATACTGTTCTAGCTCTTGGTTTACTCTCTCTGTCTATCCATCTGTTTGTGGGTGAAATACTGTTGACAATTTACCTTTGATCCCCAATATCCTATTCAATTCTTTCATTAACTCTGCTACGAACTGGGGTCCTCTATCCGAAATGATGCTTTTGGGTTACCTATGCAATTTCCACATATTATCCCTGAACAACCTTGCCAGTCCTTCTGCCGACATCTTCTCTATAGTAGGTATGAAATGTACCATCTTCGTTAGTCTATTGACTACTACTAATATTGAGTCATATCCCTGAGCCAAAGGTAATTTTGTGATAAAATCCACTGATATGTACATTCAAGGCCTTTCTAGAATTGAGTTTGGCATTAACTTTCCTGCTAGCTGTTCTGTGTGGTTCTTATTGTGTTGGCAGGCATCACACCCTTCCACATACTGCTTCACCTCTTCAGTTACTCCTGGCCACCAAAAGTTTCTAGTGACTAGTTCCACTATTTTCCACTGTCCCTTGTGTTCTCCAAATGGCATATTGTAATATAGCCTAATAATTTCTGCTCTCAATTTATCATCTTTTGGCACATACACTTTTCCCTCCTTGTATATTATGCTGTCTACTTCTCTTCACTCTTCATCCCTTAATGTCTTTACTTCTGCTCTCTTCATTTCTTCTACTACTTTTACCACTTCATCATCTTTCACCTTTCACTTTTTTACTTCTTCTAGTAGATCTACTCTATCTACTATGATTTCTACTGCCTCAGTTCTTCTCACTTTTAACCACTCAGGTTTCACCAACGTCTCATCCTCATTGTCCTTTTCCACTCTGATCTCCTAGTCTGGCCTTCTGCTCAGACTATCTGCTTTCCCTATCTTACTTCCTGGAACATGTTTAAGCATAAAATTAAATCTCAATAGGTATAAGGTCCATCTAGCTTGTCTCTAATTTAAATTTTGTGCCTTCATAAAGTATTCAAGGTTTTTGTGATTTGTCCAGATCTCGAATTTAACTGTTGTTCTCTCCAAGAAGTGCCTCTATGCCTCCAAGCATCTGATTACTACTAACATTTCTTTGTTATGTATTTTGTAGTTTCTCTCTGTATCACTTAAGGACTTTGAAATGAAAGTGACTGGTCTTCACAAGTTGTTTGAGCACTTCATTGATAGTACTCCTCTAGTTGCGTAATTTGAAGCATTTGCTTCTACCCTAAACTCCTTGTCCAGGTCTGGTGCTGCTAGTACTGGTTTTGTCATAAAGACCCCTTTTAACTTATCAAATGCTTTCTGCTGGCTTTCTCCCTATACCCACTTCACATTTTTCTTGGTAAGCATATTCATTAGCCTAGCTACTCAAGTAAAATCCTTGATAAACCTCCTGTAGTAATTTGCGAGGCCCGTTCTTTGGCTCTAGCCAACTTAATATCCTATTTACCTTCTCCTTCTCTATCTCTATTCCATCTGGTCCTATGACTACATCTAGGAACTCTACCTTCCTTACTTTCCACACATATTTTTCTGGCTTGATATACAAGTCATTTTCTTCTAACCTCCTCAGTATTTCTTCTACAATTTCATCATGTCCTTCCTCTTCCTCTGTCCCTACCAACATATTGTCTACAAATGCTGTGACCTTTTCTTCATTTATCAAGTCTCTCAAGATTTCATTCATCATTACTTAAAAGGTTGCTGTAAGAGGACCTCTCACACACGACTCCAGAGCCCGTATCAGTCCTCTGGAGTGACCCTGCAGCTGATCAAATATTACTAAGTAATATTTGGTCTTACCCCTATCATTCCAAGAGCACTCCATTGCCTCCTAGCACACTTTCATTGTTCAGACCCTGGTTACCAAATACAGGGACGTGAGGACATGGTAATATATATAATGTAGATTATTCCCTCCAGAAGCCTCATCTAATTCTCTGAGGAATCTCCTAGAGGTAGGTTGTAACATATTTCATAAACTATAATTAACTGAGGAATCTCCTGGAGTGTTCCACTCTAGTCACCCTTACAGTTGCCAGTGAATTTGTTATTCCGAAAAACATGACTGTTAGCTCGAAAGATCCTATGTATATTGTAAACACTTCTTTCCACTTGTCTTCTTCCTTTATCCTTATGTTATTGAACCCCCATCACAGATCCATTTTTGTAAATACTTTCTTACTCCCCATATTGTCAATTAAATCTGTTATTAATGGTAGTGGATAGTTGTTCTTTATGATTTGGTTGTTTAGACTGCAGTAGCCCATAACTATCCTCTTGCTTCTGTCCTTTTTGTTTACAATGAAAACTGGTGATGTTTGAGGGGATTTTGACAGTCTGATATCCCCTTTCTCAACTGATCCTTTACAAAATTTTGGACTTTCTCCCTCTCATTTTTGGATAGAGGGTAAATCCTTTCTTTTCACAGTTTAAACATGTCCTTGAGATCTATAGCATGATCCCAAACTTTTCTTGTTGGCATTCTTTCTGACTCCACCTTCCCAAATACTTTCTTCCACTTTAAAAACCTTCTTGGGACCATTTCCTTGATTTTTCTGTGGTCTTTCTCTATTTTCTCTTTCTTTCCCCAGTCCTCTTTATCATCTATCACCCATCTGACAATTTTCTCTTCCTCTAGGGTTGCTACCCTTTTAACTCTTTCTTTCTTTTGACTCCTTCTGCCACACAAGGGTAGGCATCTGTCACAAACTTCATTTGGCCATATCTCCATCAATTCTTCAACAATTCTCATGGTCTCAATGGCTCCCAAAAGCTCTTAAAAAAAACTTTCAATCAATACCAGTCACATCTCGAGACAATCAATATTGGCCAAGATATTAGGCAGATCAACTGGTAACCACTATGGTACTGTTTATTAAATCACCAATATCTCGGAAACTGCCATAATCAATGCTTCAGTTCTAGGCTCATCAGAAGCACTCTTCATACCGCTCAGAATGAGCCTAGAACAACCTCAAGGTGATCAATATCAGTGAAGATATAAAGACCTCAATGTTTGCACATGAACTTTATTAATTACCCATAGATAGTCATCTGTTCTTTTCTTAGAACAAAAGACAGCCTCCATAAGGTTAAGTTATCACTATTTATAACACAAAGGCACTACCATATGTAGAACAATACGTAGTAGCATATAATGATCTGTCCTAGTATACAGACTATTACAATTATGTATATAAGGACTTATAGTCTGAGGATTAGACCTCAGACTTAACAACATCATTTGCTACTTGTCTAACTTTACTTTTTTGAGCTTTTCCAATATCCAATCTACCAATCACAAATCAGTAAGTAGCCATTTATGATAGCATCTTGTTATTTTAACCTCTCCTGTTTTCCAGTTTATCTCTAGATTGTGTGCTGCCAACCATGGCATCCCCAGAATTACTTCTATCTTCTCTAGATCACACACGTCTATTCTCATTCTCTCTATGTGGCCTTTGTAAAACACATTATACTCTACTTCAACTACTACATATACTTCTATGCTACAAAGTGCCTCTTCACCCTCAGTGTCATAAAGATGCTGGAGAACTCCTCAAGAGGTCTTCTCCCTATTCAAAAACTCCTGTACAAAAATTGCATCCTGTCTATTGCTGTTAAGACTCTAGATCTTACAGTTGAATATGCATTTCAACTTAACACCTATATCTAACACTTGATATCTTCACACTCCTTGCTAGAGGATCTGGTTAAGGTTTTCAGTGAAGTTATATCGAAGAAGAGATGTCAACAAGACTTTGAGTAGCACCCTTGAGGTTGTCCTAAGACAAGTAAGAGTACCAATTTCTTAGAGTAAGATTTTACAAAGGGAATACAGAAAAAAAGAACTTGCCATTCCCTTCTTTCTGGACTGTATTTATCCTAACTAGGTATTGTGACTATGTTATAATGTGGTAACACTACTTGTAACTAAAGGTGACTAGTTAAGTGACAGTCCAGTGACAGAAGCAATGAGAGTAACAAGTCGAGTCAGTGTCTAATAATGGATTAGTCCAATATTGTCCCATTTAGTACCAGTCCAAAGATAGAAAGAGAAAATAGTCCAAGATTTCTCCAAAGAGTCCTGTCCATACTGCAAGTCCATTACCTCCTAGAGTTCTCAGATATTCAATGTATTACTACATTGTGACATCCTCGTCTCGCATTGCTAATATCTCATCTACTAACCATTTGTTATCAGACCATAGTTGGTAATAACCATAGTCCCACTCGATGTTCATAACAATTGCCCTATATGGGTTTCAGCTCTGGTTCTTGAGAGGTACTCCCATTGTCAAGAATATAACCGAATTAAAGAAAATGCAGAGAAGAGCAGCCCTTTGGATTACAGGTGCTTTTTGAACCTCACCATCTGAAGGTATTGAAGCTATTGCAGGCCTCATTTCCATCACTCTACACCTTCATAAACTAAATAGTAGACATCACTTATGCTATGCCTCTATTCCCCCTTCACATGCCATCAATTTGCTACTCGATTCACAACATGCTAAGAACCAAACATCTCATAGAGTTGCTACTTCAAAACTTACTGTGAAACAACAAGCCATTCTCAAGAGCCCCATCAAAGATGTCAACAAATGCCTTAATAGTGTTAGGAACTGTTTTAACCCTCTTCATCCTCTTTTTTCTTCTGGTTCAAGGGTAGCCAATCATTTTTCTAGTAGAATTAGTTTTCATTCTCCTTCTTCTTCATCTGACAAGGACCTATATCAATATCTTCAAAGCCTTAACCATACCTTCGGAATGTCTCAAGTATCATCCAATAGCACCACCATTATTGCAGATGGTGGCATTAAAACATCCCATGTTGCTACAGCAGTTGCTCATATCTGGTCCAATAATACTGTTGTCAAACAACTCTAGGTCCATTCCATAAACATTACATCAATTGGGGCTAAACTCATAGCAATATACACTGGCCTCATATCTACCATGGAAATGAATAATATCCATGATGTAAGACTTTAGCCAAGACAACTTAAATCCACTCCAAGTCCGAGTTGACAAGGAAAACTTGATAGAGTTTCTATTTGATTTTGTACACTACTTATACATTTTACTATAGTGGCTGTGCAACATCCTCTCATATTCCTTATGTTATTCCTATCATGTGTCTATCTCATCATATGTTGTGACTGTGATATGACTAATATCACACTTTGTGACTATGTGACTGTCATATGATGCTTTTCCATGCTCCACCTTAGTAATGATCTAACTAAATAAAAGAAAAGAAAACAGAAAGGAAAATAAAAAATGACTTAGCTGTTTTGCCAAGTCATGACACATGACATTATTGTCATCACCAATTCTATCTCTGCAGCAAGAAAAATCCTAGAGTCTAAAGTCAACCCTCTTCAGAATATGTTTATTCCAATAGCCTCCACAATTGAAGCCTACCTTAGAAAGGAAGGCAGGAACAAAATCCACTTCTGGTATTGCCCCAGCAAAGCAAAATGGCTCAGACATCAACTCATTGACAATTAAGTCAAAGCATTCAGATGTACCCCCATGTTCTCTAGCAAAGAATTGCATCTATTCAGCAGGAAGAAAGAATACAACAATATCCTTTATGAATGGCAAACGTCTTTTGCAAATAGCCTCAAAAAAGGCTATTACTTCTTAAATTTCAAAGATGAAAAGCAACAAGTCATCAAACCAACTGATGCTAAGGGCAGCTTGTGGCTTCCTGTCATAGGGTTTACAAATTCTCTATGTGCTTGATTCACTCACATGACTACTGGACATGCTCCCATTGGAGAATATAGACAAAGATTCTTTCCCAACTCCTCTACTAGCTGTCCATGTGGTAAAGCCGAAATTCAAACCCAAGAACACATCATCATGGAATGTGACATGTACAACCTCTCCATGTGTCCATGCAACATGCCAAGCCTCAATTTAGCAGAAGAGAGTGACATCGGTTAAATGAGTCTTTTCCCTGCACAACCTGGACTCAAATGATGGGTAAGTGGAGGAACTGGGATTTCTAGGATTTTTGCTTAGAGACAACAAAACTAAAGACTATAGTAAGGCTAGAAGTAATAATACCTAAGGAACTGT
>Ga0153998_1000079_pt1 | contig 15374 bp, 18 predicted proteins | sample TSNC082MetaG_FD_104725 | JGI IMG/M metagenome (GOLD analysis project Ga0153998, IMG submission 104725) | Attine ant fungus gardens microbial communities from North Carolina, USA - TSNC082 MetaG | ecosystem: Host-associated > Fungi > Mycelium > Unclassified | place: USA: North Carolina, Lumber...
ACGGTTCTGTCTGAGGACACGGCATTAAGCCCCCATACAGTATCAAGGATTTGCTGACGGGATACCACCTTACTTTCGTGTTCGGCCAAGAATTTGAGTATCTCTATTTCCTTTGTCGTAAAGTCTAAAAGACAATCCTTTTTTGTAACAGTATAAGCGGAAAAATCAATGACGACATCACCGAGGGATATTACTGTATTGTTTATGGGATTTGCCCGTTTCAATAATGCCTCTATCCGCTTTACCAAAACAACCGGGGAAAAAGGCTTTGTTACATATTCATCCGCCTGTAAATCAAAGCTCTTGATTTGCGTGTACTCATCCCCGAGCGCGGTCAGCATGATTACGGGAATACTGCTTAATGACCGAATATACTTCAAGACCTCCATGCCGCTCTGTTTTGGAAGCATGATGTCAAGCACGGCTATAGCGACCTTGTTTTCGTAAAAAGCCGAAATAGCTTCTTCTCCGTCAAACACAGACAATACATCATAACCGGCCTCTTTCAAAAATTCTTCGATTACTTGATTTGTATTTTTATCATCTTCAACAACTAAAACCGTTTGCATGGCGGAGCTCCTTTTTTTAAATTTTGATTATATCATACCGTGCTAATATGAAGTTGGTGTGAAGTTGAAGAAAACTGCTTCAATCATTGTTGCATTTCAGCCGTAGAAGGGCGCAACTTTGGCGTTGTTTTGGGCGGGTGGCTCTGGTATAATGAATATTGGATTTTTATGTATGCTTTTGAGAAGGAGCAACAAAATGAATGACAATCAAAAAAGTGAGCAGAACAGTGAGCAAGACGAAACTAAAAAAGAAAACAAAACATCTTATATCAGTTATGGAATATCTTTAGGGTTGTGCTTTGGTGCGGCGTATGGTGTAATATTTGACAACTTGGCGATTGGCGCAGGTATCGGTCTATCTTTGGGAGTTGCAATTGGAGCCGCAATGGACGAAAAGAAAAAATAACCCTGTGCTGATTAATCCAGATGGTCAAAGGGCGGAGAAGGCATAAAACCTTGTCCTATATGGTAAATGCTATTTTTTATATTCTCGACACCATTTTACGCAGTAGGAAATTGTAGCAATATCAAGCAGTACGGTTAATAAAGCTATTGAAGTTGAATAGGTGCTTATATCCATGCCTGTTGACAGTGAAATGATTTCTATACCACCAATGGCCGCAATTGTAATAATCAAACCGCCTATGAGTACTTTATATGCTACTTTTGTTGATTCCGAAACTATAATTTTCTCCCGTTCGTCTGAGTATGCTAATTCTGAGTTAGCACTTTTCCCCCAATGATATTTTTTTACAAGGATATAATGGACGATGGGGTATACTATGAGGTAGGCAATTAGCAGAATAGGAAAGATGGTTACCGTTCCCTGAAAACCCATTTCCATTTGGGTAACCTCTGAAAAGGGAAACATGAATGTAAGACCCATCAGAGTAAATAATAATACATTGCCAAAACATTGAAATACAGTTTTTTTCATTACACATTCTCCTTAATAAAAATAGTTTCGATTGGTACTTCCAACACTTCAGATATTCGCATAGCAAGAAGTAGGGAAGGCACATAACTGCCTTTTTCTAAAGAAATAATTGTCTGTCGTGTAACGCCAACGAGTTCCGCAAGCTTTCCTTGCGACATGTCTTTTTGAGTTCGCAATTCTTTTACAATGTTTTTCAGCGTTTCCATGATAACCTCCTCTCGCTAATAGTATAGTTGACTTTACATGTAAAGTCAACTATACAGAGAGAGTTTTTTAATAAGTAGTCGATCAAATCAAAAGCAAGACCCTCGTGCAATTTGTACGAAGGTCCTACCGGTTATCGTAAATATTTCTAGTGTGTGTGTTCCTATTTATAATCTATAAATTCTCTTTAAAGAATGTTTCTAAAGCTCTCGCTGCTGCTTCCTCATCTTCTCCTTCTATCGAAATTTTTATTTTGTTTCCCCGCTTTATACCTAAGTTCATAAGTGCCAATAACTTGGTAAGTTCCGTAATTTTACCATCGACCTCAAGCATCGCCTTAGAATTAAATTTTTTTGCTTCCTTTACTAATAGACCTGCCGGCCTGGCATGAATACCTAATTCATCCTTAATTACATAACTAAAACTCTTCATGAATTGCTCTCCTACTATATATTCTCACCGTTATTTGAAATCACAACTCAAAGCACAAAACGTTATGCTGAATCTATTCATACTAATCAATAACCTTAAATCCCATTCTCTTAACACGATCCGCATATGCATCGCCACTGTTTTCGGTAAAGGTATGTTCTAATGTATGCTTGTATGGTATTTTACCCTCATACCAGGTTCCCAAACATTGGCTCTGTCCATGCTTTTCAATTTTGGGATAAGCTGTAAATCCTTTAGCTCCCCATTTTCCATCAAAATGAATCACTTTAGGTCCTACATACCAGATGCCTTTAGTATAAACAACTGTCCCATCATCAACATATGGCAGATGTTGAAAATCTGCTTCTAAGCGCACATCCTCTGTAACAATTGGCTCTTCACCTTCGAGGAAATAGACACCAATACCTTTTCCATTCTCATCCATAATTTGTGCATTCAAGAATTCCATACGTCCATCTTCACGAATACCACAATATAATGCACAGTTGCAGCGATATGTTTTAGCATAAAGAGCTTCCTCTTCTTCCGTTTTACCCACTGCTTTATTCAATAGATACGTCCTGTCAAATCCACCCATTCCTCTTATAGGATTACCCATATAAGTCCCTGTTATGACGGTATCTGTCTGAAAATAAGGTGCCGGGATATCGGGTGTCGAATGACTAAAAACTGCTTTGGGCAGTGGAACAGCTTTTATGTCAAGGATACAGCCATCTTTCCCTTCTTTAAATTCTGCATAAACACCACCATTCCCATCATCAACAAACCGAATTAATGAATACGGGTCTTCTGTTTTAATTTCAAATGTCTTTGGCTTATCGCATACTTTTTGGTACTTTATAGTTGGAGTCATCGCTTGCGCCAAATCATCTCCATGCAATCCTTTTTGAAGTTCAAGCGGTCCGTCTCCCAATTCTGAAATCCCACACCAGCGCTGGCAATGTGGCTCAATGTTACGGAACCAATAAACTGGATTCTTTATCCCATCAACCCAAAACTGCGCATAATGTGCCATTTTTCCAACCGTTGCACCACAATCCTGCTCATTTTTAAAACAGCTGGGTGCTAATTCAAGATCATCAATCCTTAATTTTCTGATTTCAAAATCAAATTTATTCATTTATTGCCTCCTTCTTTCTGATTATTCAATTTCATTGTAAGTATTCAAATACGCCGGAATTGCACTTCCAATAAATGCAATAAATATTAAAGCAATTCCAGAAATCAGATTTGCAGTTGTCCCTCCAACCCACGGTATCCAAAATGTAAAAATTGTAGCGGAGGACATTGCATAATATATCGGAGTAAAGATACCTAAGATTAGTCCAAATGCAACGCTGCCAATTAGTAAGGATTTCATGCACCCCTTATATTTAACAACAACACCATATAAACATGGTTCCGTTACACTTCCAAGAATGCCTGTCACAAAACAACCACTGACTGCCGCTTTATTCGCGGGTTTCTTTAATTTCAACATGGCTCCAAACGCAACACCGAAGACTGCAAAATTATAAGCCGTCATGATTGGTAACAGAAATGTCTCATACCCTACTTCCGTAAATGTCATAATTGCAAAGCTAAGCAGCGCTCCATGCATACCTCCTAATACTAAATATGGCATTAAAATTGATAGTAAAATAGCGCCAATAATACGGATAGCAATATTTGATTGTGACATTGATATAAAGAAATTACCAATAATGGTTCCAACATAAGTTCCTAATGGCGCACATACAACAAACATAATCGGAGTCATGACTAAAATAGTAATCAAAGGTAGAAAGATAGGTTTTAAAACTGGAGGAAGATGCTTATTTAAAAACTTATAGATAAAAGACATAATCCATACGCCTAAAATAATCGGCAAAAACGATGACGAATAGTTCATAACCGGAGCAGAAATCCCGAAAATTGAAATGGATTCTCTAATTTCAATCAAATTCATAAAATCAGGAGCCATTATTAAGGCACCAAGATAAATTCCATAAATTGGATTTATATTTAATGCCTTTGCCGCTGAATATCCCAAGAACAATGGAATAAAATAGAAAAAGGCACTGTACATAAAATTAAGTACGATATATAAATCACTGGTATCACTGATAATATTTAGTAAGCTTGGCCCTAATAATGTAGCAAATACTTTGCACATACAAGCACCCATCATTATTGGAATAATCCCTGTCATGGTTGGAGATGTATACGCCAGAATTTTATTTCCAATCATTTTTAAACTTAATTTCTCTTTAGCCGCTAAATCCCCATCCAGATTTTCATCGATTGATTTCTCAATATTAAAACCTCCAACTTTACAAAATGCTTCATAAATATCGTCAACATCATTTCCGACAATAATTTGATATTGATCTCCAAGCCATTGCGTTCCCATAACGCCATTAACTTTATCAATATCAACATCCTTTACTAAACTTTTGTCCTTTACCGCAAATCTTAATCTGGTAACACAATGTGTAAATACATTTACATTCTCCTTCCCTCCAATCAGATTAAGGATCTGTTGCGACATTTCCTCATGACTCTTTCTTCCCATTTTTCGTCTCCTTTCAGACTTAAAATATTAATCAGACAGTCCCCCGACTGTTATGACCTAAAATAAAAACCTCACATTACAAAATGAATAAACATCTTGTAACATGAGGTCAAGCCCTATTGGTAACAATCCTCTCGTGTACACAATCTATTAATATGTAATACTAAATATAGTTTTTCCTCGTCAGTCAGAGATACCTCTAAACTTGATTCTAAATATTTACTAACTTTTTTAGTGGTTTTATATGCTCTGGGACAGCTGTCAATTAGATCGGTATAAACTAAATTGTTATCCGTATTAAATACTTCTTTCCTCTTACAGCGTTGTATTAGATAATTCATATGCGACACAAATCTTGAATAATTAAAATCCTCTTTGTTAATCGTTAATTCGAAGTCTTTTTCAATAATTTTGGTTGCATCGTCAATTATTTTTTGACTCTGTATTTCCGATTTACCATTATCAAGTTTGGCATTTATAAGATGTAAAGCAATATAAACCGCTTCTTCTTTTGGAAGCCGTACTTTTAATTTATTACGGATTACGTGCAGGCCATACTTCCCGATCTCCATTTCCGTATCAAAAAGCTGCTGAACATCATACATAACGGGAAGATTTAACTTAATGTTCTTTTGATATCTATGAATCGAAAAATTAATATGATCCGCTAATGTAAATATAATATTTGAACTTATAGGATAGTTAATTTTACTTCTTGAATAGTTTACTATTTCATCTGCAATCGCAATAATTTCTTCTGGAAGATCATTAATCATACTCATGTAAATACTGTCAACATTATAATAAGTTCTCTCAATTTGTGAAAGTGGAATTTCATATGGCGCTTCCTTAAACCCAATTCCTTTACCAAAAGCAATAAGTTCCTTACCATTTGCATCCTGACATACAGAAACATTATTATTAATATTTTTTATAACTTTCACAAATTAACCCCCTTCATTACTTGATTCTAATAACTACACTATCCAAATCAATATTTGATGGATCGCTAACTATGAACTTGGTATCCGCAGAAATAATTATCATTGCACTTGTCAAATCGATCTTTGCCTCTTTCATAATTTCCCGATCTATCTTTAGAAGCAAATCTCCCCTTTTTACTGTGTCACCTATTACGGCGTATGTAGTGAATCCTTTTCCATTTAGGTTAATTGTGTCTAAACCAATATGAATTAATATTTCAATTCCATTCGCATTTAAACCAATCGCATGCTTTGTTTTAGGAACCATAACCACTTTTGCATTGCATGGAGCATATATTGCATCTCCAGTAAAATTAAAAGCAATTCCATCTCCCATCATTTTTGACGAAAATGTCTTATCCGGTACATTCTCTAATATTATACTCTTCCCAATAACTGGTGAAAAAATTTCTCTAATTTTTTTCTTTTTAAATACCTCAAACATATAGCCCCCATCAATAGAAAAAACCCGCAAGCAGCCTAACACATAATGTCAGGACAAGCCTCCGAGGAGTAACAAACCTTAGTTAATCTATATCATAAACCAAAAGAAATGTCAATACAATTTTGCATTGAGTCCCGTCTTTAGAAGTTAACACCATGTTTTTCTGAAATATTTTTACACTAAATGCCTACCGAAGCCTTGAAATTCAGGCTTTTTATTGAGGGCTTAATTCTTTTCAAAGTTCATTTATTTATGAAGAAACAGCCCTCCGGGTTGTGATGGAAAGCTGTTCCTGGTTTCGTACGCTGCGGTACTTGAACTATTGAACTGCTAATTCTGCCCTACTACAATTCTGGCCATTATCTACTTTTTCATCATAAAGAAGGATTCCGCAATATGGGCAATATTTCATACCTTGCTTAACTGCTTTCTCGCATGATTCACAGAGTTTGATATCTTGCAACTGATTGATTTGCTTCTTCAATGACTGCATTTCCGTGTGACGATCTTCGATTCGATTTATCAATTCTGCAAATAATTCATTTTCCGACTGTGCACATTGCTCATAATACAGTCTTCCGATTTCCTTATATGCCTCATCAATATCGTCTTTGGCCTTATTGATTTTGGAACGCATTTTTATCACATTCTTTGTATCCTGCGTTTTATTTACAATTTCCTTTGTTATCTTATTCAACATTCCTGTTATTTCTCCTGGCATATTTTCCTCCAATCTTAAAAATAACTACATTTATTTTGCATAAGATGCGATGACATCCTCTTTCCTTTTGATCGTTTGCCAAAGCAGTTAAGCGTATATCAGGTTGCTGGCCTTTTCGCATATCTCATAAATGACATCGTACTGCTGGTCGATGATCGGGGTGGCTTTTTCGGTCTTGCTTCGCTTGATTTTCAAATAGGCGAAATATGAAACGCCCCAGCCAATAAATCCGGGAATCGCAAGGATAACGCATAGCGGAATCATACCCGCGAGATAGCTGAATGCTGCACCTGCCATAAGTGCCGTTCCAAGAAATCCGATAATATATGCCACCGTACTTGGTGTGATAACCTTAGAATCCTCCAGTTTCTCAATTTCCTTTACATGACTTTCAAACTCCCGCTGAAGTCGGTTAAGCTCCGATCTATTCGAAATTTTTCTATTACGCTTGAATTTCATGTTTACCGAGGTGAGGCTAAAGGACGGATTTATTCCATCCAGTTTCCATCCAAAACTCCCGTAGCTGTCCGTATAAATTGTCTCCATGTCGCGTCGTACAGTGATATCCTTGTATTCGTAGCCGATAAAATTGTTTTTGTTCATTGTAAGTACTCCTTTCAAGTTTTAGTTTTTGTTTGGCTTATTGTTTTTCTTTGCCGGATGAATCGTCGTCAGGTGTTAAAAAAGCATCAACAAATTTGCTTTCAATTTTCTTATAGCCTGCGACAACACCATCCTCGATCTTCTTATAACCGGATACTACGCCGTTCTCAATCTTCTTGTAACCCGACACCACACCTTTTTCAATGTCCTTTTGGGTTTTCATAAATGCGTTCATGACAATACCTCCTTTCAATTTGTTGCTTTATTGGATGATTCTATTATGCCGATCAGATGTTTAAATTTTGCTTGTGAAATGTTTGAGAAATATTAATCCAAAAATTTTTTAAGTCCTTTGATAGAATAACAGCGCTGAAGGCAAATCCGGTACTCTATGGAGGTAATGAATAAATTCAGAACCAAGAGTGCCGGATTTGTATTTTTATATTCTGGTTATGCATTAAGCAACGAATCGGCTTTCTCACAAACTTCATAAACTAAATCATATTGCTGGTCAATCATACAGAATTACGCTGTCGGCATCGAGCTGCCGTGGACGTTGCACAACGCCGACAACTGAAACAAAACACACCGAATGGCAGGTTATCTGTATATGCTCGGTGGGGCTGTTCTAATTGCCTTGACGTTCATATCCTTTGAAAACTCATTATGGGGCATCTTAACAATATCCATAGTAATTCTGCTTATCGTCCTGCCGATTCTTTATTCCTATTCGCTCTATAAAAAGAATGATAGTGACAGGCAGGAGACCGATAAGGAACCGTATTAATCGGAACCATTAACATTTACTGGAGGTATTTTTTTAGTCAGCCCCCTCTACTCTTTAAAGTATACGGGAAGCTTGTAATGTGGCGTTCTTTCGGATTCATCACACGGTCTTTTTTCTCCTTGCCGGCGATGACCAGTTCCACCGCACCATCAGGTCTTTTTGCGTTACGGCATTGCGGTTCTCTTTTACAGCCAGCAACGCGCCTTCGTTGACCATGTTGGCCAGATCCGCTCCGGTAGCCCCTGAGGTCGCAAGAGCGATATCATGCAAGTCTGCGTCCCCGCCAAGTTTCACTTTGGCGGCATGGACTTTTAGTATGGCTGTGTGTCCATTTACCCGAAACTCAAATAGTTGAAGCGTTAATCCCCACCTGAATTTTATTAGTCATTTTTTAACGCTTCAAGACCCACCGCGCTGTCTACCGGCAGTGAGATCGTAATGCCCTGCGCCTCGCTTTTCAGCCCGCATTTTTGATTGATTGACTTCATAATTTCAACCTTATTCTCCCTGTCGGCAAGAATAAAGACGATTTCCTTCTCCGCCTGCATCGACAAGCCGAGGAAATTTATATGTTCGTCAAGCCCAATCCGCCTGGAATGTATCACCGTACCGCCGGAAGCGCCCGCACTCCGTGCGGCTTCCATCAAATCCTCGCTGTATCCCTGGTTGATAACCGACATGATCAATGCCAGTGATGTTTCGCTTTTCATATTCTCCACTTCACTTTCTATTTTGCTAATATGATCGATCAACTTTTCTTGAGTGTCCTCGTTAAGTAATTTGAAAACATTAGAGCTGGCACCGGACACCGAAACCGTAAACGCGATCCCTGTTCCTTTTTTCTTGAAAAGAAGCACTTCGCCACTCTTTTTTAGCAGCGTCTGAGCGATTGGCTGCGGAGTTACGCACAGCGCCAGCATTTTGTCGGTGCGCCCAAGACCGAACATATCCAGAATATCCGAACTCGCAGTACCTTCCGCTTTGCACATGTAGTAAAAAGGCGCGGGGGAACTTTTGAACACATCATTGATTTTTACGCTCTGATTCCAATCGGCAATCACAAAAAGCATCCTTAACAGCGGTTTATTAGTCAGATCATTCATGGATATATCCCTCCTTGTATTCGATAGCTTCGTCCGCATCTGTTTCGCCACCTGACTCGTAATCGATGATCTCGACATCATCGTCCGCATCCACAGTTTCGGCATTTCTTTTCTTGAGCTTGATTGAGTACACAAGTCCCATAACCTGTACCGCAAGCAACGGCGTCATTGCCACCATTGCGACCACTCCGAAAGCGTCGGTCATAACATTTCCGCCAAGAGCCTCACATGCGCCCATGGCAAGCGGAAGCAGGAAAGTAGACGTCATAGGCCCACTGGCAACGCCGCCGCTGTCAAAGGCTATGCCGACGATTATTCTCGGCACAAAAAACGTAAGAGTAAGGGCGATGATATATCCCGGTATGACAAACCAGTAAATCGATATTCCTGTGAGAACCCGTATCATTGAAAGGCCCACAGAGGCGGCCACGCCGATAGACAGACAAAGGCTCATTGTTTTTTGCGTAATCGCTCCGTTAGTTGTGTCCTCCACCTGTTTATTCAGCACATGTACAGCCGGTTCCGCGGAAACGATAAAGTAACCGATCAGCATACCAAGCGGTACAAGCAGCCATTTATAGCTTGTGGAAGCAAGCTCATGCCCAAGCAAATAACCTACCGGCAAAAAACCGATATTAACGCCGGTCAGGAAAAGCACAAGCCCGATGTATGTATAAATAAAGCCGATGCCCATCCTGACAAGCTGGCGTTTCCGATACCGGCGTGTTACAAACTGCATAATCATAAACATAGCCAGAATCGGCAGAACAGCAATCAAAACCTCCTGTGCATAATGAGGCAGGCCAAGCGCAAATTGCCGGAGAACATCCCGCGTAGTGACGACCTGGACGATTTCCACCACGTTATACGTTGCATCCGCGGGATGATAAAATATCCCAAGCAGCATAACCGCTATGATCGGGCCGATGCTACACAATGCTACCAGCCCGAAACTGTCGCTTGATGCATCCTTGTCGCACCTGAGCGCGGCCAGGCCGATGCCAAACGCCATGATAAAGGGGACTGTAATAGGCCCAGTGGTGACTCCCCCCGCGTCAAATGCCACGGCAAGGAAATCCTGTGGAACAAAAATGGATAGTGCGAACAGGACAATATAACAGGCAAGCAGCATATAAGACAAATTGATTTTGCGAAGTATCCGCAAAACAGCCAATACCAAAAAGACACCTACACCTACAGCCACCGATATAATCAACACATTGTTCGGAATTGAGGGAACTTGATTTGCTAAAACCTGCAAATCCGGCTCAGCAATCGTGATAATTGTACCCATGAGAAAAGTGACCAGCACAACAAGGCCGGTTTTTTTCGTTTGACTAAGCTGTATCCCCAACCCTTTACCCATTGGCGTCATGGCGATATCGGCTCCGAGAGAAAATAAACCCATACCCAATATCAGTAAGGCCGCACCGACAAGAAACATTGAGACCGTCCCCACTTCCATCGGCACCACAATAATACTGAGAAGCAATACAATTACGGTAATCGGCAATACCGAGGAAAACGCTTCAAAAACCTTTTCTTTCAGTTTTTTATTCATTACATCACCTACTTTTCGGACATTTTTAAATATAGTAATAAATATATACACAGCGTTCCAATCTGTATGGGTAATAAAGATATCAAAGCATCCGAGACATTGAAATGGTGTTCAGCAAGCCTGGAGAAAAATACTGCTCAAGTGGTCATTTGTGACAATGGATACCAGCCCGTAAATAATAACAACAGTTGTGAGGGCGGTGGAAGGGTTGATAAAAGTATAGATTCCAGGAAGGATAAGCAGGATACCGAGGATGAGTTCCAGCCATCCGGATTTTGATTTTTGCGTCATGATAATCTCTCCTTTTTTTGTAATATGTCGCCCGCTATATTTATTCTGCGGGTTTATCTTCGTTAAGCAATGACATAAATTCAACGCCGGTGATATTCTCCTTTTCCAGCAGGTAGTCGGATATTTTGTCCAGAGAAGCGCCGTTCGCTTTTAACAGATCAATGGCGTCCTGTTCGCATTCGGCCAGTATTTTGCGAACTTCATCGTCTACCAACGTGCCGGTCTCCGAAGAATAATTAACTACATTCCGTCCGTCAAGATATTGGTTTTGGGTACTTTCCAGCCCCATGGGGCCGAACTTATCGCTCATGCCATATTGAGTCACCATGCCACGGGCCAGTTTGGTGGCGCGTTCTATATCGTTGGACGCGCCTGTGGTCACTTCTCCAAACTTGATAATCTCAGCGGCGCGTCCGCCCAACAAGGTAGTGATTTGTGCTAGTATCTCGGAGCGCGTCATCAGGTAGCGTTCCTCTTCCGGCATGTTCATGGTATATCCAAGGCTGCCCATGGTGCGGGGAACGATTGTGATCTTCTGTATCGGCTGGCTGTTTTTTTGCAAGGCGCTTACGAGCGCGTGGCCAACTTCATGGAAAGAGACCATGCGGCGTTCTTTCGGATTCATCACGCGGTCTTTCTTCTCCTTACCGGCGATGACCAGCTCCACAGCTTCCATCAGGTCTTTTTGCATGACGGTATTGCGGTTTTCTTTCACGGCCAGCAGCGCACCCTCGTTTACCATATTCGCCAAATCCGCTCCGGTGGCGCCAGAGGTCGCAAGGGCGATGCCATGGAGGTCTACGTCCTCGCCCAGCTTTACTTTGGCGGCGTGAACTTTCAATATGGCTTCGCGTCCAATGAGGTCGGGTTTCTCCACGATAATGCGGCGGTCAAAACGGCCCGGACGCAGGAGAGCTTTGTCCAACACCTCCGGGCGGTTGGTGGCGGCCAGCACAATGATGCCTTTTTCGCTGCCAAAGCCGTCCATCTCGGCCAAAAGTTGATTTAAGGTCTGTTCCCGTTCGTCATTGGAGCCAAGCTGATTGTCACGGCTTTTGCCAATCGCGTCGATTTCATCGATGAAGATAATACAGGGCGCGTTTTTCTTGGCTTGCTCAAACAGATCACGCACACGGGAAGCTCCCACGCCAACGAACATTTCAACGAACTCACTGCCGGAAATCGAGTAGAACGGTACGCCCGCCTCGCCCGCAACAGCTTTTGCCAGCAAGGTTTTGCCGGTTCCCGGAGGGCCTACCAGCAACGCGCCTTTAGGCTGCTTAGCGCCTATATCCTGATATCGCTGAGGATTATGCAGAATATCAACCATTTCAAGCAGGCTTTCCTTGGCCTCGTCCTGTCCCGCCACATCGGTAAATTTAACCCCGGTATTTTTTTCAAGGTTATATTCCTTTGCCTTGCTCTTACCCGCGCCAAAGATGCCGCCCATACCGCCAACCCCGGAACCGCTGCCGCCCATCTTTTGCATCATTTTTCGGATAACGAAGAAGTATACCAGATACATGATCAGTGTGGGGATTATCCACATAGTGATAAAGCTCATGAACGGTGAGGAATTTGTACTGGATTGAACTTGGTAGAAAGAGACGCCGTTTTCATACAGGCGGTCTGTTAACGCAGGATCGTCAACCCTTACGGCAATGTAGTTATCTCCAACTGCCGGGGCAGCCTGCGTATTAGTCGAACGTCCTTCGGGATACAGTATTTTTTCTACCGATGTAAGATCCGCTTCTTTGTCAATAACGATTTGTATTTGGTCGTCGCTTATCTGAGCACGGCTCACACTGCCGCTCTCCACCAATTGAATGAATTGGCTGTACTCAATTTGAAGCGCAGCATCGGATATCCTATTGGAAAAAAATATGTTTAATATGGAAGTAATGAGGAACATCACCAACATGATATTGAAAATGTTCGGGCCTCGGGAGGCATTTCCGCCAAAGCGCCCGCCGTCCGGTCCGGGGGTGTTGTTTTGGCTATCCGCGCTATTTGGGTTCATTTGGTTTGGAACGTTATCCAAGCCTTTGTCTATATCATTTTTCTTATTCTGTTCCATTATTATCCTCCTCGTTAACTTTGGGAAGTTTCTTCCCGCAACGTTTACAGTAGATGCTGCTTCGATCATTGTGCTCCGCGCACTTCGGACAGCATCTTTCCTCCTTTGCTGCCGCCAGCCTTAGCCGGGTTTCAATAATTTGATCCACAAGAGCGTTTACTTTTTTATTTTCCCTCTCTGCCTTTTCCAAGATGCCTTTCCCGATTTCACAATACTGTTCATAAAGTTCGCGTTCCATGTTGTGTAAGTCTTTTTCCATCTCACCGATTTCATCTTGCGAGATTTGCCACTTGTCTTCCAAAGCCAATTCACCTCCGGTTAGAATTGCTTTTATATTTTTCGTAATTCAATGATAGTAACTAATCCACTGCGGGACAAGCTGCAAAATTGATTTAATTGTCCATTTTCGGACATTCGCGGATAATCTGTCCGATTCGCCTATTTTCAACATAACATTGCTATTCGGCCTGAGATATAGTAAAATATGTGAGAAGATAAATAGTGAGAGCAATAGGGGGAGAGGCGGTATGACGGACACTGGTCATGATATTCGCATTACAAAAACACATATGGCGCTGTCTAAAACCTTGATGGATCTGCTTGAAAAAAAGCGTTTTCCGAAGATCACGGTGAACGATATCTGTCAGGGAGCCATGGTCAGCCGTTCCACGTTTTATATGCATTTTGAGGATAAATACAAACTGATGCTTTTTTGTTTACAGGAAGAGAGACAGAGGTTTGATGAGGCTGCCCAAAGCATGGCTCCCCGTGATATACTTCATGTGGTTTTATCATCCGTGTATGAACGAAAAAAGGTATTCCATAATTTCTTCAAAGCGGAAATAGATATGGAACTGTTCAATATGTTCAGGAATTTCTTCCATGATTTTGTTGCCGAAGATTTAACAAAGCTTGAGCAACAGGGGATGAAGCTGCCTGGCCCAATTCCTCCGTCAGCCGCCTATTATGCCAGTGGTTTAGCTGGGATGACTATTTGGTGGATCGAGCATGATTTTTCTATAAACATAGAGGAAATGGCCGCTTGCCAATATAACCTGCTTTCAAATTTAATAGATCAATAAAACTCAAGTTTCACAAAATAGTTCCCGCTATCCGGTATATACCCGGCTTGATCTGTCTGTTGGTGCCGCCGCCCCAAACACTTATAGGATTTTTTATTCTTCTGCATAGTACCTATTCAGTTCCATTATCAAAAGGACTTTATTGCATTATTTGACGCTATACTCCGCATGCGGAATCTTCTCTTGTCCTTTGATGAATTTAAGGGGAAGGAATTGATTACAGAACGAGATTTACAGGATTATCTTGGTAGATATCAGGATTTGCGCGATGAATGGAAGCGAAAACGGGAAGCCTGAGAAAGTACAGATAAAAATTAAAGCCCGAGGATACCCGTAAATTCCTTGATAACGCATTTCGTGATGGTGAAATCAAGACTTCCGGCACAGACATTGATAAACTGATGCCACCTGTTTCTCGCTTTGGAGGTGGTGCCAGAACTAAGAAAAAGCAGGCTGTCATTGATAAGCTTAAAATATTCTTCGAGAAATATTTTGGCATCGGTGCTTCTGCATCATTTACAGACCGTATAGATGAACCTGTTATTTATAGCATTGATTCACAAAAACAGCAATCGATGGTTGCTGAATCATCTTATGAGCCGCCGGCTGCGTATTCTTTCTCGGTAATGGCGCTGACTGCCTTAATGTTGATGCGGTCATGCAACAGTTCATAGTTGTTATCAAACAGCACCGTTGTGATGTGACATTCGCCCTCTACTGCCTGCTGCTTTGCATGCATTGAATTAAATCCGCCAATGGTGTCTGCTTCCAACCCGCGCATCGAGCCGCTTTTGTCCAGTATAAATACCAGTTCCGTTAATCCCTTATTCATTGTGAAATGCCCTCCTTAAGTTTTTATGATATGGTGTCAAAAGGTGTTTTGACCCTGGTATCATTTTATGCCTTAAGGATAACAATTTTATAAGATCAACTGGTCGTTTGAAAAGCGACATTTACTTATCTTATCTCAATCTGAGTTGTCACAATCCCAACAGCGGCTGGTC
>Ga0153998_1000081_pt1 | contig 15165 bp, 11 predicted proteins | sample TSNC082MetaG_FD_104725 | JGI IMG/M metagenome (GOLD analysis project Ga0153998, IMG submission 104725) | Attine ant fungus gardens microbial communities from North Carolina, USA - TSNC082 MetaG | ecosystem: Host-associated > Fungi > Mycelium > Unclassified | place: USA: North Carolina, Lumber...
AGCAGATCAACTGGTAACCACCATGTTACTGTTTATTAAATTGCTAATATCTTGGAAACCGCCATGATCAATGCTTTGGTTCTAGGCTCAGCAGAAGCCTTCTTCATAATGCTCAGAATGAGCCTAGAACAATCTCAAGGAAATTAATATTAGTAGAGATATGAAAGCTTCAATGTTTGTACATGGACTTTATTAATTACCCATAAATGGTCATCTGTCCTTTTCTTAGAACAAAGGACAACCTCCATATGGTTAAGTTATCAGTATTTTAAGTACAAAGGCACTACCATATGTAGAACAATAGGTAGCAGCATATAATGATCTGTCCTAGTGTACAGACCATCACAATCCTGTATATAAGGACTCTCTGTCTGAGGATTAGACCTCAGACTTAACAACATCTTTTGTCATTGTCTAAACTTCGCTTTTTTAAACTATTCAAGTATCAAAACCCCCATCACAAATTAGTAAGTGACCTTTTGTGATAAATTCATGGCAGAATCAGATACTTGGAAAGGAAGGGAGAATCTGGAAAATGCAAAAGAGACAATTGAGAAATTTGAAAAGGAATGTTAATAAGACATAGAAGAAGTAAACCAGCAAGAAAAAGAAAAAAGAAACATTCAAGAGAGAAAAATTGCCAGAAAGATTTATAGCAAGAAAGTTATTTGAATAGTTGGATAAAAGATATGATGAGGAATATTGGGGAAAGTTAGAAAGAAATTGGAGATGATAGAAGGGAGAATAGTCTAAGAAGAGAAGAACAATAGAAACAATTAGGAAAGAAGAAGAAATTAAGCAAAAAAAATCAGGAGTAAGAGAGTAGACAAAAGAAAATGACAATGAGATAGGCAATATGGTTGATCCATACTACAAGTTATAAGGAATTCCTTGGGATAAGGAAACTTAAGAGAGAGATAGTGTTATAACTTGGCAAAACAGCTAAGTCATTATTTATATTTCTTTTCTTTTCTTTTTCTTTTGGACTTACTTGTCAAGGATGGAAATTATGGTGGGAACAAAGAAGCGAAGTAGTATATAAAGGTATCCTCTGGAATGGAATAATGTACTATGCCAGAGAGAAATAGTACTTAGTGATAGTATAAAACTCCAAAGGAAAACTCTGGCGAAAAGTAGAAAACATCGGAGTAGAGTACAACTTTGATAAACGACCTTGGCTTCAACTTATGTGTTGTGCCTCGGTCTCCGGTCATAAAGTGGTTGTGTATTTCAGAATATAAAGAAGTCGTTAAAGAAGAGATCCTATAGAAGTAAACTAGGAATCTGGATTGGACAAAGAGAGGATTAGGACCAGATGACGTTAATTTACAGACTAAGCAAATACACTGTAACTACTTAGTACTTATAGGAAATCCAGAATAGAAGAAGAGTAGTCTACTATGCTATCCTACTAATTATATTTTTTTTAGGAGAGTTATTAGGAGAATTAAATTACATAATTGTCAGATTTTTGGAATATGACAGTACCCCCCCTTTAAGGCTGAGCCCTCAAAGCTTCCATGCATAAGCAATTTAAATATCACCTGATTTTAATTTTAAAAATCCTTCAATGTAAACTTTCAATCTGAATTTCTACTACTATGTCTTTCAAGTTTACCTCAATTGCTAACCTCTCTGACTCTGATGATGAGCTCTATGAGGCTGAGTTAGCAAGAAGACATGCTGAGGTGGAAGCCCTGCTTTGATAGCAGGAAAAAAAGGAACACCTTGAATACCAAGCCTGAAAAGAGACAAAAATAGCAGAGCAGAAACAATTGGAGGAAGAGGCATAGAGAAAACAGGAAGAGGAAGAGGCACAATGGAAAGAAGAGGAATGCTAGAGGGATCTGGCTCACCATCTAAAGGTAGATCGTGTTGCTGCCATGGAACAACAATAGCGTAAAAATTGGACCAAGACCTTTTTGCCTCCCACAAATTCTCCTTTCAATGAGAAAATGAATCTAATTGACCTTCTGCCTTTGACCAAAAAGCAATGTGTTCGATACTTGCTATAAGAAACTCCAGAGGCTCACCAATAATATGAGGAGTTGGTAAGAGAAATAGGAACATTGGGTGTTGGTAGAGGAAGTCCGTGTGAGAGGTGTACAGACTTCGAAATACTTTGTATTCCTCAAAATTTGCCGTAAGTATTTGTTTGAATTTTTTTTTCTCTACTAATTATTTGTAGTCACACAACTTCATATGCTTCTTGCACCAAGGCCAAGGCTGTCTGTAAACCTTTCGACGCAGACAAGGCACAAGCAAAAGCTAAGGCAAAAACAGTCTGGAGGTCAAAAGCAAGGAGATTGAAGCAACAGACAAATGCAGAGTAGAAGGCAGAGATATCAAGAAAGTTAGAGGATCTGAGTGAGCTAAGGGGATTGAGAAAAAATGTCTGGAGAATTGTGGTGGTGTTGGAGAAACTTGCTGGCATAGAGGGCCAGGATTCCAAGGATGAACAGTTTTTGTGGCTGGCATCCGAGGAAGAGGAGAAAAAAGTGCAGGAAAGCAGGGAAAAAGGAAAACAGAGAGAGAAAAAGATAGCTGGATCGGAGGGTGAAGAAAAAAATAGAATAGAGGGTGTGGAAGAAGAAAGTAGTAGTTTTTCTCCAGTTACGTATTCTGTTAGTACTGGAATTTTGTAATGTTTTTTATTTCATTTTCTGTAGGTATAAAATAGATGTGAGTGAGAATAGTTAATGAACCAGAATACAAGTATTGGACATTGCAGGAGAGAACTTTGTAAGTATTAAGTAAAATATCTCAGGAGTCACCTATGAAGGTAGACGACTGTTTATTCACCTATTAAGTAAAATATCTACAGAGGGATAGTTAATTCAAGTATGAAACATAAGTAAGATGATCTCACCTCAGGAGTCACCTATGAAGGTAGATGACTGAGGGAGTTGCTAAGCGAAGTCTAAGTTTATATGGATGTGTTGGTTCTACTCCAGTTGCCCGGTTGCTACAGGATAGAATGGAAGAAGGAATTATGTTGACATCATTAGATGCAGAAGAAATGAAAAAGATCAACTCCATGTGGAAAATACGGATGGTGTCAGTCCATACTTCAATAGTAAGAATACCAGTATGTGTGGACTTTGCAACGGAAACTGCTTTGAATTCAAGTATTAGACTGCAATAGAAACTACGGAGCAGAATACAAGTAATCTAGTCAGTGCAACAGAAACTGCACTCCGAAATTGTATATAGGATTTATCATTTTTTTTTTTTTTTTTATAGAGTGAATACAGAGAAACAAAGTCAAGAAAGTGGAAAGAAGTCATTTTAGGGTCGTAATGGTCCCAGTTTAGAGGGATACTTGAGATGAAAGTCGTTCAATAATTCTTTGGCATGTTCCAGTTCTGTTGTTGGTAACCATTCAGAGTCGTTATCAGTATCTTCGTATCCTAGCCATATAACTTTGTAGAGTAGTTTGTATGCCCTCCAGCAGTCAATCTTAGAGTTGACTATCTTGGAGATTTCGTATTCTGGTTCTCTATTGATGATTACAGGTACCAGCGGAGGTTTGGAATACTGCTGGAAGCTGTTGGGTATAGCTGGCTTGATCATAGAGACATAGAACACAGGATAGATAGCCCTCATGGTGTCTGGAAGACAGAGTGTAAAAGATTGTGGACTGGGTTAAGCAATTATCTCATATGGTCTGAGGTACTTTTCAGAGAGTTTTTTCGATAGGCGAGTTGTCTGAAAATACTGTGATCTGACAAATACTGATTGTTTAACTTTGAAGTCCGGTGGTTGTTGTTGATGTGAGTTGGTAGAGGATTGATATTGCTTTTGAGCTTTGGCGATTTTCTCTTTGAGTATGCCTTATATTTCATCAAGGTCAACTATGAATTTATAGGCACGAGAGGAAGCTATATCTTGTTCTGGGTATATCATGAGGTTAGGGTAGTACCCTTTGTTGGTGAAGAATGGAGAGACACCAGTGGTAGTACTAGAAGCATTGTTGTAAGCAAATTCCGCCAGGGGTAGTAGTTCTGACCAATTATCCTGTTGGTAGTTGCAGTATATGTGGAGATACTGTTCCAATGTCTGGTTGGTCCATTTTGCTTGACTATTTGCCTTTGGATGATATCCACTGGTAAAATGAAGTCTCATATCTAGGGCAGTACCTAGGGAGCAGAAGAAGTAAAAGACAAACTTAGAGCCACAGTTGGACATAACATAAGATGGAACTCTGTGTTTTGAAAAGACATAAATAACGAAAAGGCGTGCTAATTCCACTGAAGTGATAGTGTCATGAGTGGGAATGAATACGGCCTGTTTCGACAGGCAATCCACTATTACTAGGATGGTGTCGAAGCCAGAGAAGAAAGGGAGTTTCTTGATGAAATCCATAGAAATTAAATTTCATGGGCATTCTAGGATAGGAAGTTGTTGGAGGGATCTATATGGTCTGTGGCACTGTGGTTTGGATCTCATACAGGTAATACAAGACTTACAAAACTTCTGTATGTCATCGTAGATGTTTGGCCAGGTATAGTGTCTCCGTATTAGTCTCAGTGTCTTATTCTGGCCCAGATGTTCTGCTAGAACATGGTCATAGTGATACTGGAGAACTTGGAGGCATAAGTTGGCGTGATCCAGAACATACATTCTGTTGTCGATTCTGAGGAAACCTACATTGTCCTTTGACCAATGTCCTTCTAGATGGAGTAAATGGTCAGAGATGAAAGAGTCAGAGGGAAGTGCTACCAGACTTTCTGAGTGGAGTTGTTTTTGATCCAGTATCGTAGCTGTGCAAAGTGTCAAAGTAGTGAGAATAGTTGCTCGGAGAGATGCTGCAATTTGTTCATGAGTAAAGACTAGACGAAAGTTATGAGGGTTCACTAAAGCATAGCCATTATCTCCTCTTTTTGGGTAGATGTCCCACCGTCTAGTTAGAGCATCCAGTTTGGTACCAAGACGTCTGGGACGGAAACGAATTACAAGGTTGAATTGAAAGAGGTATTCCAACCATTTTGCTTGTCGACACGTTAGAATCTTGGTAGTTGAGAAATATTTCAAGTTCTTGTGATCCATTACAATGTTGATTGGTGCAGCGGACCCTTCTAAGTAGTGCCACCAAACTTTGAAGACTTCAAATATTGCAAGTAATTCTTTGTCATGAACGTCATAGTTGAGTTCCGGAGCTGAGAATGTCCGTGAGTGGAAAGCTACGGGATAGATCTCATGATTCTTAGTCGTGATGGAAAGAATAGCAGCAAGAGCATAGTTTGAGGCATCGGTTTCCACTATGAGCTATGCATCTGGCATTCAATGCATAAGGATAGGAGCAGAGATAAAAGCCTATTTCAGGGTATTGAATAACATCCTACATTTGTCGTCAAAATTCCAAGGAGTGTCTTTTCTAGTAAGACGAGTAAGCAGAATAACTATGTCTGAATAGTTGAAAATGAAATGTCTATAGAAGTTGGCAAATCCTAAGAAGGACTGAATATTCTTTACTTTCTTTGGTTCCAGCTATTCCTGAATGGTTTTCACTTTAGCATCAGACATAGTCAAGCCAGATGGTGATAGAACATAGCCTAGATATTCCACAGAATTTGAATGAAATTTGCATTTTTCTGCCTTTGCATATAATCCTGACTTTTGAAGTTATTTTAGTACTTTTTTGACGTAGTTCTGGTGTTGCGTAATGTCATTGGAGTAGATCAAGATGTCATCCAAGTAAACTACTATGCACACGTCAAGGAGGTCGGAGAATACATTTTTTATGAAACATTAGAAGGCAGCTGGAGCATTAGTTAGTCCAAATGGTATTACTGACCATTTGAAGGCTCCATAGCAGGTCCGAAAGGCGGTTTTCCATTCATCTCCTTCAGCAATGTGGACCAAGTGGTATGCATGTTGGAGGTCGATTTTGGTGTAAATATGAGCCTTGCTGGGAGAATCTAAGAGGTTGGTGATGAGGAAAAGTGGATATCGGTCTTTTTTTGTGATTTTATTGAGTCTGCAGAAATCTACACAAAGCTGTAGGGATCCATCCTTTTTCTTTACAAACAGGACCAGCACTCCGTAAGGAGAAGATGTCAAGTAGATGAACCTATTAGTTAGGTTTTTGTCAATGAATTCTTTTAGTGCTCCCTGTTTGAATTTGGATAAGGAATAGATGGTTTCTACCAGAGGATGAGAATCTTTTTCTAGTTCAATCTGCAGGTCATAAGGACAATGAGGGATAAGTATTTCTGCTTTGGACTTACTAAATACATTGGCATACTCATGGTATTCCTCTGGAACAGAAGAAAGGTCAATTTTTTCAGAGATGTTGGTGGAATTGGCCTGCATTATGGAACAGAATTGGAGGGAAAATGTTGTTGAACCTGTGAGTTGCGAGGCCTAGAGTAGGGCAGGTGCATTAATAATTGTGATGTGAGGTCGCTTGGTATTAGATAAAGATGTCTCAGATAGGGTAAACTGCAGAGGGTTTTCTGCTAGAGAGAATGGAGGGTTTACCAAGGTTTCAACAAGAGGAACAGAAGCTAGAAAAAGATATTAACCTAGAAACCCAGTCAATTAACAGATTGTAGCAGTGTTATGCCACAAACAAATTTTCCATGGAAAGTAATATTTGATAAGCTTTATAACAACAAATTCCTGATTAAAGTTCACTCTAGAACCCTTTCTATATCCTCAGAACGTAATACTATATAATAAAGACATTGAGCAAGGGAGAACCAAACTAGAGCTCGTGTTAATACCTCGGGAGACAAGTAGGATGAACTAGCATCAGGTTTAGGAAGAAAGTCATAGAAGAACTACACTCTAGATCCATTATGGGATGGAACTGACTTAAAGATATGGCGGACTGGGACTCTAGAACCAGTAGTGTTTGGACAAAGAACTTAGATAAATAGACTCTGATTGCAATTAAGCACTAATAGCATTAGATCAATTATATTTAGATAAATGAGCCCTAGGACACGACTTGGAGATACTAGGTATTGAGTGGGGCTTACTGACTACTTAACAGGTAACCAAGGAGAGCCCTCTTATAAAGCAACATCAAAGGGAGTGATAGGAGACTAGAAAGAATATTCTAGAGAGAAGCAATGATAAAGACACATTATCTTTGATGGGAAGGATTTGATAAAGAGGACGTGTTACCATAAAGACGCATTATCACTGGACATTAGGATGGACTTAGTACGAGAAGAGGCTGAGGGAACATCAAAAGTAGTAATAGTTTCCTTTTTATATTTTATTCCTTGAGCTTCAGGGCTTTGTAATCATTTGAATATAGTATCCAGTATGTAGTTGAATAGGAGAGGAACCTCTTGACTCCTACCTCCATTTACACTGCCTTTGGAATCATAAATGCGAATCTATTAAGAGTAAGAAGACTAGGACCAGTAGGGTATCTTGAGCAGAACACAGAATATACCCAGAACTCGATCTAGGGAGAAGACACAGATGCAACTCAGGCAGGCTTTGGAGAGGACAGCAGGCTAGAAAAGCTTGGCTAGGTGCACACTTGGATTGCATCACATCCATAAGGTTTGGTGTTGGGGGTGCAGACAAGGGGGCAACTGAGTGTGGAGGGTTCATGAGTGATCAACTAACTGTATTTTTCAGAGGAGCTTTTGTCATAGTGTGTAAAGGTTGACACCTTAGGAAGGCTATGTGACAATGATCTAGAGAGATCCTACAATCCTTTTTACAACTATCAACCTATATTTTACTAGAGCTATATATAATTCTCATTTCTCTAATTATTTATAAACCTTCAAATTTTGATAATCTCCTCTTGGACCTTTAGCACGCAATTAGGAGCTGGCACATCATTGTTTTGTTTATCCCAGTGTGCAATTCCCTTTTGCACCCTTTCAGTGGGTGAGCCAAGAGTGACCTAGTACCAGAGAACAACAAGAATCAAGTAGAGTAACGTAGAAGTCAAGAGTCATGCATTTACCAGAGGGGGATTTTACAGGCAACAATACTACCTCGGAAATAATATTATTTGAGGTTCTGTCAAACAGGCACAGTTCCACAGGAGGAGTAGGAGTAGTAGGCAAAGAATGTCCATAAGCAAAAGCAGAGTCTAAAAAACAGTGCGTAGATCTAGAGTCTACCAGCGTTCAAATGGGTATAGACTAGAGGTGGTCTGACATGCACACCAGAGGAGAAACAAGGGGTATACAAAGAGAATTAGGATCAGAAAGAGTGGATGCATTGGAACGCATTGGACTTGTAGTTGCACAAATGAGTTCAATGCAACTTCCAGTGTGTACTGAGTCTTGGGAGCTGCGCACTAGTTTTCCGAGAGGTTCTTGGAGGGTGGAATTTTTTGTTCCTCCAGAGTAGTTAGTTGTACCCTTATCAGTTGTTTCCTAGGACACCCTTCTACCTTATGGTCCTTCAATCTGCAATAAAGACAGAGGTTATTGTCAATACAGTGTTTGCGTTTATTACCATTCAATTTACTGTCTCTGCCTAGTTTATTGGAGAGGTTAACATGTGGAGTCAACGGAGATAGTGATTTAGCAATAGAAGATGATGATCTAGGAGGTTTCAGGGAATCCCAAGAGGGCACAGTCTTTCGCGGATTTGTGGATGATTGGGGGCAAAATAAAGCAGAGCTTTGTGAGGAGGCAGAGTACTGAGCCATTTTCCCTTGTTTTTGGTGGTGGCTGTCTACCACTTCCTTCTCTGCGTTATAGAGATAATCTCGTTTGCAGTTTTGTTCCCAGTAACGATTGTCGAAAGTGATTGCCAGTTGGTACATAGAATGGAAAGAAGTGGATTTTTCCTGTTTCCAATTTGCTATTAAGTCCTATAGGCGATTTGGCAATCCCTAATAAAAACAATAGCATAGGACTGCATTACCCCAGTTCAACTGTGCTGTATACCACATAAATTCCACATTGTAGATGGTAATCTTATCTCCTAGCTTCATATGGAGATTATTGATGAGATTGGTGGCATCCCCTACTAGGTCTCAAAGTCCAAAATAGACCCAGAGTTTGTCTACAAAAAGATGCCAAGTAGAAAGCCACAGTTGTGTATAGCCAAGATCTTCCTGTTGTAGTATGACTTCGAACCAATCTTGAGCTACACTGGAGAGGTAGGTCATTGCAAAATTGATTTTTTCTTCATTGGTGGAAAATTGCAAAGAGTTGGCATGAAAATAGAGCTGGCACTGAAATAGAAAATGATTAAGCTTATGAGGGTCGGAACCGTTGAAGGTGTCTAGAATGTGGACCTTTGATTGGGGAGGCTTTGGTGCTGATCCTCTATTTAGGTTTTCCGATAATTGTTGGAGAGCCTCTGCTAACTAATTGTCAATAGGGTTACAGTCAGCAATAGGAGGTGAAGTTTGAAACACAGGAGTAGGAACAGAAATAGGAGCATCGACCCAGTCTGGGTCGTCATTGACATGAGAAATAGTAGCAGGATTTACACTGTGGAATTCTGAAGGTTCCACCAGAGGTGAGGATAAACAAGGGCACACTGGAGTATGAGGTGTCCCTGATTGGAGGTGCCTCGATCTCCTTGGAAGGCCAAAAGTAAACCGACTGATAGTTTGGTCAGCAAGAGAAATAGAATTACTTCCAGAAGAGAAAGCTGCAAATTGGCGAGACATCAGAACTAAAACACAACAAGAACCAGTGTGAGTTTATAAATTCTGTCAAGGACAGAAATTACAGTGGGAACAAAGGAGCAGAGTAGTATATAAAGGTATTCTCCAGAACAAAATAATATACTACACCAGAGGGAAATAGTACTTAGCGATAGTATAAAACTCTAAAGGAAAACTCTGGTGGAAAGTAGAAGACGTCAGAGTAGAGTATGACTTTGATGAACGACCTTGGCTTTAACTTATATGTTGTGCCCCGGTCTCTAGTCATGAAGTGGTCGCGTATTTCGGAATGTAGAGAAGTCATTGAAAAAGGGGTCCTATAGAAGTAAACTAGGAATCTGGATTGGACAAAGAGAGGATTAGGACTAGATAATGTTAATTTACAGACTAAGCAAATACACTGTAACTACTCAGTACTTATAGGAAATCCAGAATAGGAGGAGAGTAGTCTACTATACTATCTTACTAATTATAATTTTTTTTTAGGAGAGTTATTAGGAGAATTAAATTACATAATTGTTAGATTTTCAGAATATAACATTACTATACAGAAAGGAGTGTGGGAAAGTGTCATGTTACAAGTGTCACATAGTCACAGTCACATAAAATAGGAAGTCACAATGTTATGTCACATAATGGGTCACATTATGGATATAGGAAAGTAGTGCACAGACCATATAGTAGTTATATAAGTAGTATAGAAAATCTAACAAGAACTCCATTGAGTTCTCCTTGTTAACTTGGACTTAGAGGGTGATTAAGTTGTCTAGGCTAAGTCACTATACAAGATATCTGCTCAAGTTTATTGTCTCACATAAGATGAAGTACCTGAAGAAGCTAGAGCATTCAAGATATTTGTGAAATATGTTCTCAATACTTGAGCTTAATCATATTGGTTTTAGAAAGCTTTTGAGTTACTATTACAAATAGTTACTTACTGTTTGTGATTTGGGTTGAGGTTGGTTTAAAAGTGCTTATAAGCAAAGTTAGACAAGTAACAAGAGATGTTATTAAGTCTGAGGTCTAATTCTCAGACTTGTAAGGTTCTAGCCAAGGTGACTTAAACCTATTCCAAGTCTGAGTTGATAAGGAAAACTTAATAGAGTTCTTATTTATTTCTTATATACTACTTATATAACTACTACATAGTCTGTGCACTATTTTCCCACACTTATCATGTGACCCATCAATATGACATAACCTTGTGACTAAGACATGTAACATTAGTCATGTAACACTTTCCCATACTTCTTTCTTGTGTAGTAAGTCCCAAAGAAAATAAAATAAAAAGAAATATAAATAATGACTTAGCTATTTTGCCAAGTCATGATACTATCTCTCTCTTAAGTTTCCTTATCCCAAGGAATTTCCTACAACTTGTAATAGGGATCAACTATGTTGCCCATTTTGTTATCATCTTCTTTTGTCTACTTCTTAATTCCTGATTCTTTCTGCTCTTTTTCTTGTTTTCTTGTTTGATTATTTTTAAGGTTCTTCTTCCTTTGGCTTGACTTTCCTTCCATTGTCTCCAGTTTCTCTCTAGTCTTCTCCAGTATTCCTTATTATATCTTTTATCAGACTACCCAAATAATTTTTTTTCTATGAACCTTTCTAGCAATTCTCCTCTTTTAAAAGTTCCTTCTTTTCTTTCTTGTCAATTTACCTCCTCTATGTTCTGCCAATATTCTTTTTCAAACTCTTTGATTGCCTCTTTTGTATTCTCCAAGTTTTCCTTTCCTTCCTAGATATTGGACTCCACTATAAATCCTCTCTAGCATACTAAGTATTTTGTCATGACTTGACAAAATAGCTAAGCCATTATTTAATATTTCTTTTTTTTCTCTTTTTTATTATTGAGGTGGAGTGTGGGAAGATATCATGTGATAGTCACAGAGTCACAAAGGTGTGATAGATATCATGGAATGGTCATGTCACAGTCATAACATATGGCAAAGAAGTCAGTTGACAAGTAGCATGAAGACCATAGGAGTTAAAGAGTATAGCCACATAGTAATTGTATATATAATATAGAAAATCTAACAAGAACTCTATCGAGTTCTCTTTGTCAAACGCTAATAAAGAGCAGTTGGCTTTATTCCTGCTCAGGAGTTAGCTCACTAATATATTTGTCCTTGTCTCTCATTTACTACTTGTTCAAGATTCTCTCTACTTCTCACTCCTCCTCTCCTTTAATTATAACTAGAGCTAGTTGCTCCTTTCTCTAACCTTCTACCTGCCCTGCATATTTTTGTATTCTACTAACATTAACTACCAGATGTATTTTTATTGTACTAGGTAATTCTACTGCATTTGATGACACAATTTTCTTTATTCTATAAGGCCCAACAAATCTCTCTATCAGCTTTTTTGTTCTCCTTCTAACCATTTGATATTTTAAGTTCTTAGTACTCAACATTACTAAGTTTCCTACTCTATACTTGTCAATTTCTCCTCTTTTCCTGTCCATGTACTTTTCATCTCTTCTTGTACTCTTCCTAGTACTGCTTTTGCCTCTTTCTGAATTTCTTTCATTTTTTCCATAAATCTTTTTGCTCCTTTGTACTTCTCTTTCTTTTTTTCTTTGAACTCTATCCTAGGATCTTGCCCATAGTTTGCCTTAAAAGGTAACATTTTAGTACTTGAGTGTACTTTATTATTATAGACAAACTTTGCTGTTCCTAGCCAATCTGACCACTGCTCTTGCCTATGGCCAATAAATATCCTTAAGTACTATTCTAACTCTTGGTTAACCCTCTCTATTTGTCAACTTTTGCCCTCTTTCTATCAGTGTATTTCTTTATTTTTTTCTGTACTATTATACTGGATAGCTATTTAAGCAATATAAGTGACAATTTTCACCATAATAATGAGAATAACCAGCTCAAGAGACAAGTTTGGTCCCCCAGAGATGTTTTTTAGATGCCTAGTCATAGACTCAAGCATACCACTTGAGTAGCAGAGCAGTGGTTATAACTACTACTATAGAGACCTTATAAACATTTGTCTAGACCTCCTAGATTAGATTTATAATAGAACTCCCCTCTAAAGTGCTCTCAAGGACAAAAAGGAACTTCAGAGACTAATCCTTAATAGAATGATATCATATCTCAGTGACTAGCAGTGCTATATCCAGCATAGTTACCATTATATCCAAGCCATTATCGCTGATGGCTAATTATAGTAAGAAATAGTAAGACAAGTCCTCTCAAGGGGCTGTCTCACAAACTTAACAGAAGAAGACTGAGGCTCAAAGATGTGATGAGATATAGAGGAGTAGTAGAAGGACTAGAGAGGTCAAATAAAGAGATAGGGGAAAGGTTTGATAAAGACAATATGCTTAAGAACAAGATAACTCAAGATCATTGCCTCTCTCTATAGCCTATCAAAAGACTTGAGAGCCATCTATTGTTTAGAGAAGATATCTAGGAGTAGGATTAGAGGAGTGAGGAGTGGTAGCCAAGTAATTAGAAGAAATGCTATTTTATTATTTTACTCTTACTATCTTTGGGAATTTGAAAGTTTTCTTTGTTTTTTTTCTTTTGTTATATCTTTGATTTGTAATCCTAATAAAATACTCTAGAACATCATAACATTATTCCCTCATCATTACTTTCTATTGCTTTAGAGCTTAATAGCTATTTGAGTGATTGAGGTTTTCTTTTACTTCTGCTTTATGTTAAAAACCCTATAAAACTTCCCTTGAAGAGATACTTGACCTCAAGAAGGACTTGGATACTCACTTATACTAGGAGCTAATCCCTTGCTACATGTTTTTGGAGTAGGCTTCTAGTTTATGGTCAGCTGAAGTAGAGCTTACACAAAGGCCTGGGAGTTCTAGGTAATACTGTTGTATTAACAGCAAGCTAAGCTACTAGACTAGGTAAGAGTAGCAGTGTTATAGCACAAGATGAATATGTGTCTTTGAGATCTAGCTAGATAAGAGTTCTCTCAAGTAGATACTAAAAACAGTTCTTCTTTCTAGGTTTCTATTGGATATTCTTTTATTATTCATCTTTGTAAGCTTTTTATTCTTTGATTTATCTCCCTAGTACCTACTTGTTAGCACACAACTGTAAAGCAACTTGGAGATTTTGTCTCTCTGACCTTGCATTTACCCTTGTTTGGATTCTTATCCCTATCAGTGCCTTTCCCAGTGCTGTTTTTGCTTCTTCCTATATCTATTTCATCTTGGTTACAAATTCCTTTATCTCTCCATATTTTCCCTTTATTCTTGTTTTGAATCCTATCCTAGGGTCTTGTTCATAATTTGCCTTGAAAGGTAATGTTTTTGTACTTGAGTATACTTTATTATTGTATGCAAACTCTGCTGTTCCTAACCAATTAGGCTACTGTTCTTGCCTATGGTTGATAAATATCCTTAATGTCATGACTTAGTAAAATGACTAAGTTATTATTTATATTTTCTTTTCTTTTTGGACTTACTATATATAAGAAGTATAGGAAAGTGTCATGTCACAAGTGTCACAGTCACACAAATAGGATATCACAGTGTCATATCATATGATCAAGTTATATAAGAAGTTTGCCTATCTATTTGAGGATAGAACACCATCGACATTTTGCTTTTAATTCCTAGCATCTAGTTCAACTTCTACATCAATCCTGTTGCAAACTGTGGTCCCCTGTCTAATATGATACTTTTAGGTAGGCCATGCAATTTCCATACATTAAAAGGGTACAAAAGGGAATTACACACTAGGACAAACAAGATAATGATGTGCTAGCTCCCAAAGGTCTAAGGAGAGATAATCAAAGATAAAGGTTTATAAATAATTAGAAAAGTAGAATTATACACAGCTCTAGTAAAATATATGTTAGTTGTTATAAAATGAATATATGTCATATTCTGGAAATATAATAATTATGTAATTTATTTCTCCTAATAATTCTCCTAAAATTAATAATAGTAGAATAGCATAGTAGACTACTCTCCTCCTATTCTAGACTTCTTATAAGTACTGTGTAGTTATAGTATAATTGGGCAGTCTGTAAATTAATGTTATCTGGTCCTAACACCCTTCTTGTCCACTCTGGTGTTATGCTGCAAGTGAATTTTCTGCAGAAGATAACATTTGATAAGCTTTATAACAATGGATTCTTAATTGGAATTTGCTCTAGAACCCTTTTTATATCCTCAGAACGTAACATTATATGATGAGTACATTGAGCAGGTGATAATCAACCTAGAGCTCGTGTTGAGACCTTGAGAAGCAATTAAGATGAACTAGCATTAGGTTACTAAGAGAGTTACTAAGGGACTATGCTCTAGATCCACTTTTGGATGGACCAACTTAGAAAGATGGTAAACTTGTACTCTAGAACTAGTACTACTCAGATAAAGAACTTAGACTGATAGACTTTGTGCTTGTAAATAAGCATTGATGGCATTAGATCAATTATATTTAGATAAATGACCTCTAGGATGTGACTTAGAGATACTAAACATTTATTGGGACTTGCTAACTATTTAACAGATATTTGAAGAAGTCCAAATTACAAAGCAGCATCAAGAGTATGATAGGGGAAGCCAGAAGAAT
>Ga0153998_1000090_pt1 | contig 14649 bp, 14 predicted proteins | sample TSNC082MetaG_FD_104725 | JGI IMG/M metagenome (GOLD analysis project Ga0153998, IMG submission 104725) | Attine ant fungus gardens microbial communities from North Carolina, USA - TSNC082 MetaG | ecosystem: Host-associated > Fungi > Mycelium > Unclassified | place: USA: North Carolina, Lumber...
GGTCGAAAGGATATTGACCCAGAAACCCAGTCAATCAATGGATTGTAGTGGGTGAGCCAAGAGTGACCTAATACCAGAGAACAACAAGAATCAAGTGGAGTGACGTAGAAGTCAAGAGTCATGTATTCACCGGAGGGAAATTTTACAGGCAACAATACTACCTCGGAGATAATATTATTCGAGGTTCCATCAAACAGGTGCAGTTCCACAGGCGGAGTAGGAGTAGTAGGAAGAGAATGTCCATGAGCAAAAGCAAAATCCAAGAAACAATGCGTAGATCCAGAGTCTACCAGCATTCGCATTCATTACCATTTAATTTACCGTCTCTGCCTAATTTGTCGGAGAGGTCGACACGCGGAGTGGATGGAGATGGAGATTTAGCAATAGAAGATGATGTTCTGGGGGGTTTTAGGGAACTTCGAGAGGGCACGGTTTGTGGTGGAGTTGTGGATGATTGGGAACAAGGTGGAGCGGAGCTTTGCGAGGAGGCTGAGTACTGAGTCATTTTTCCTTGTTTTTGGTGATGACTGTCTGCAGCTTCCTTCTCTGTGTTACAGAGACGATCTCGTTCATGGTTTCGTTCCCAATAACGATTGTCGAAGGTGATTGCCAGTTGATACATGGCATAGAAGGAGGTGGGTTTTCCCTGTTCCCTGTTTGCTATCAAATCCTGGAGGCGATTTGGCAATCCCTGGTAAAAGCGATAGCATAGAACTGTATCACCCCAGTTTAACTGTGCTGCATACCGCATGAAATCCACATTATAAGTCACAATTTTATCTCCTGGCTTCATGTGGAGATTGTCAATGAGACTAGTGGCATCTCCTACTGGGTCCGAGAGTCCAAAATGCACTCGGAGCTCTTCCACAAAGAGGTGCCAAGTGAAAAGCCAGGGTTGTGCGTAGCCAAGATCTTCCTATTGTAGTGTGACTTCGAACTAATCTTGTACTACACCGGAGAGATAGGTCATTGCGAAGTTGATTTTCTCTTCATCGGTGGTAAATTGCGAAGGGTTGGCATGGAAAAAGAGTCGGCATTGGAATAGGAAGTGATTGAGCTTGTGGGGGTCAGAACCGTCGAAGGTGTCTGGAATACAGGCCTTTAATTGGTGGGGCTTTGGTGCTAATCCTCTGTTAAAGTTTTCCGATAACTGTCGGAGAGCCTTGGCTAGCTGGTTGTTAATGGGATTACGGTCAGCAACAGATGGAGTTTGGAATGCAGGAGTAGGAACAGGGATAGGAGCGTTGACCCAGTCTGGGTCGTCGTTGATATGAGGGATAATGGCAGGGTCCATCCCGTGGAATTCTGAAGATTCCATCGGAGGTGGAGATGAGCGAGGGCGCACCGGAGTGCAAGGAGTCCCTGATTGGAGACGTCTAGATCTCCTTGGGAGGCCTGAAGTGAAGCGGCCAATAGTTTGGTCAGCAAGGGGGATGGAATTACTCCCTGAAGAGGGAACTACAGACTGGCGAGACATTAGAATTAAAATACGACAGGAACCGGTATAAGTTTGTAAATTCTGTCAAGGATAGACAAACGGAGTGTGAAGGAACGGGGTAATAATAGAGTTATACTCCAGAATGATATACTATACTATCTCGGAGAATAGATATTACTTAACAGGGATCGCAATACCAGAAAGAAGACTCCGGTGGACTGTCAAGGACGTTGGAGTGGAGAACGACTTGTAGAACGACCTTGGCTTCAACTTATGTGTTGTGCCCTGGTCTCCGGTCGTGAGGTGGTCGCGTATTTCGGAGTAGTGGAAGTCATCAAGACAGAGGTCCTAACCGTTTAAGTTGAGGAGTCGGAGAGAATAAGATGTGATTAGGACTAATTGACATTAATTTATAGACTAAGGAAATACACTGTAACTACTCAGTACTTATAGGAAGTGCAAAATAGGAGGAGAGTAGTCTACGACGCTATCCTACTATTATTAATTTTAGGAGAATTATTAGGAGAAAGAATTACATAATTATCATATTTCCAGAATATGACACTGTGACCAAGTATATTTAATTATTGTAGGCAAATTTGATTATTGATAGCTATTTAGTCTAATCGTCCTGCTAGTAGCTACAGTAAAGCTATAGATATTGTTCTATTAACTCTCTTTTTCTAACTATCAGTTTAGAGATAGTAGGCTATTAAAGGGTTTCATTCAATACCAAGTTCTGTATATATTCCTTTTATGAAGTTTAACACAAATTGAGGATCTCTATCACTTATGACCTTTTTAGGAAGACCTACATCCTTGAAAACTTGTTCCTAAAGTATTTTGGCAACTCTTTATAATGAAATTTCCATATTGATAGGAATATATCTGGTTATCTTTGAGAAACAATCTACTATTACTAGTACTTCATTGGACCCTGTTAAAGGGGGTAATAGTCCCACCAGATCTATGCTGATGGTTTCCCAGGGGTAAAAAGGAACTTTGTTAGGGTAAAATTGAACTTATTTCTATTAATGGTCAGGTTTTGTGGCTTGGCATTTTTCACATCCTGCAACAAACCTCTTAATGTCACTTATTATTTGGGACCACCAGTAGTTTCTTGTTACTAACTCATAAGTCTTAGTATATCCAGGGTGTCCTGCTAGTTCTGATTTATGATAGCGGCTGATTATTTCTTCTCTAAGAGTTGATAAGTCTGGTACATATAATTGCTTTTTCCAGATCAGTACTCTCTTTTCCTTTGTCTAATCCTCTTTCTTCTCTTTAACAGCTTTCCTCACTTTCTTTTCAATTGCTTCATCTGCTTTTTCAATTTCTCTCTAAAATTCATTTTCTTCTAGTTTTATCTCTCTAAATCACTCTTCTTTTAGGACTGTTCTTTCTTCATTGTCTCCTTTCCCAAGGTTATGATCTGGTCATTGAAATAAGGTATTTGCCTTCTTCATCAAGTTCCCTGATTTATGGATGATTTCAAAATTATAGTCTTGGAGTTCTGACAACTATTTTGCTTGATGGCAATTTGGCTTCTGGGGTTTCCTAAAGTATTCGAGATTTTTATAGTCTGTCTACACCTTAAACTTGTTGCTTTCTATGAGGTATTGTCTCCACTGTCTGAGTTCTATCATGATTGCTAATAATTTCCTGTCATAGATTTCATAGTTTTGTTCAATTTTATTCAGTGACTGGGAAATATAGGATATTAGTCTCTATGATTTGTTAGGTTGTAGTTGAGATAGTACTCCTTCTATGGCATGACCTGAGGTGTTTATCTCTACTTGGAGTTTGTATTCTGGGTTAGGTATTGCAAGTATTGGTGTGGTTGTCATTGATATCTTCAGTTTCTCAAATGCTCTCCTTTCCTCTTGAGTCCATTTCTACTTCTTTTTACCTGTCAGCTCTGTCAGTGGCTTAGTAACCTTAGCAAATCCTTCAATGAATCACTGGTAGAAATTACAAAAACCTAGAAATTGTCAAATTTCATGTTTATCTCTAGGTTCAGGCCAGTTGATGATCCTTTTATTTTTGCTAGATCAACTTTGATGCTGTCCTTAGAGATGATGATACCCAAGTAATCAATCTTAGTCTAGTGAAACTAGCACTTCTTTGTTTGAACTAACAGTTTGTTGTTATTTAGGATCCTTAGCACTCTTCTCACAATTGTCCTGTGTTCTGTCAGGATTTTTGAGAAGATCAGAATATTGTTCATATAAATCATGATTTTGCCTTCATTGACAAGGTCTCAGAAAAGTGAGTTCATCATTAGTTGAAATGTTGCTGGAGAGTTGCATAGGCTGAAGTATATGACAAGTGGTTCAAATAGTCTTCTGTTAGCTCTGAAGGTTGCCTTCTATTCATCTCCCTCTCTAATTCTAACATTGTTATAGCCCCATCAGATATTAAGTTTGGTAAAAAACTGGGTCCCCTTGACCTTGTCAATTAATTCCTAGATTAGTAATAAGGGGTATTTTGTTACGACCTTGAGGAGTAACTCAGGTTACAACTTCAAGTAAAGACTTGAGAATGATATAAGAGTTGAGGAAGGAAGGGAATGATGCAATTGGTAAAGCATAGGGAATACAGGAGAGTATCTACTGTATATATACCTATATACCATGAGGAGTATATGAGGAATACATATGGCAGACATGAAGTCTACTGAGTAAAGAACATACCCTACTAGTGAGGTACTGACTGAGCCATTAGATATATAAAGTAATATGAAACAAAGAAGTAGTCTATGTGGTTGCCTTATGATGAACACCTGTAAGAAATAAGGTTGATCATTATAATACCTTCTTCTCAGGGTTCATATCCTCATGAATCTTCTATAACCTTTCTTCTCCCATAGCATAGATAGCCACTGACTTTTTCTGTGGTCCCACAATATAACCATCATCTGTTGCTTCTGATATAAACCATGGTTTGTATGGTAGTCCTCCTGCATATAATGGTATTTTGAATCCCCTTCATACTGTTTCTAAGTTTTGCTTTGATTTGAGCAATCCTTTGACAATCCAGTTCCAATATCTAGAACTATTTTCTTCATTTCTGCTGATGGTGTGATATCCAGTAGGTGGTAAGAAGCGAGTAACATTGAATGGAGCTTTGAATCATTTTAAACTTGTGATGAGATTGTCAATTTCTTTTGATAACTGTATATTAGGATTTTCAGATGCTGAGACCATTGATTCATTACTTGATGACATTGTTGTGGATTTGTCATTAGGTAGTGGTGGAGAGGATTGTATTAAAATAATTTCTTCTTCTTTTTCTTTATTTTATTTTTGGGAAACTATTGGTTTGACTCGTGAAAGAGAGATGAATTGATTGGTATGTGCAAATGACTCTTGTAGTTCTCAAATATGATTATCAATTACTAAATGTCCATGGCCTTGGCATGTCGTTAATTTATTTACTAGGTTGTATTGGATACTGTGGAATTATTGGGGTAAGGCATTATGCAAGATGAGCCTAAGTGTTTCTGTTACTTCATAGAACTATATGGCAATGTCCATGCAATATCCTTCTCCAGCAAGTAATGTACCTATTTTTGTATCTGCCATGGTATTGTTGATAATGTCAGCCATCCTGACTAGTTCTTTTGCTTTTTTTTCAAGTCCTACCATAGCTTCAATGGCTTGAATGATGCAATCCATTTTGCTTGACCAATCTTTGGTTTTGTTGTTATAATGCATGATCTTGTTATAGGTTTCCTGGTTCCAGGTGAGAGAGGTAGCAGTGGTAGAGGCATTGGTAGCAGCATTAGTGAAGGAAGACATGTTTAGAAGTATTTCTCAAGTGCTGGTGTGCATTTGAGATATTGAAAAAATGACCTTTAGTCCTCTCTTTTATAGATTTTGTCTCGAAAACTGTGTCTAATAGTCTTGAATTGTCTCTTTTGCATGTTCTAGATTTGCTTCTACCATCCATTAGTCATGTTCATTTCCATATCCTTTATACTAGAAACTGAGTGCCTCTTCCTTTTTTGCAATGTCCCCTAATTTCTTCTACTTCATATTCTTCTACTTCATTGATAATGTCAGGTGGTGGTACTGGATCCTTGTGTTGACTTGCAAACTCTGCCTTTTTGCAATGTGTTAATAGGTTTTCATTGAAAACATCATATATGGCCCATCCTTCTGGAAGCTCTAGTCTGTATGCTCCCTATCCAATTTCCTCTTTGATTGTAAAGGGTCCATATCTTTTCTGGTCTAGCTTCTTTGAGGGTTGGTTTGTTTAAATGTTTCTTGCCTCTAGCTATACTTGTTCTCTTGTTTTGAGACCTTGTGATTGGCATGTTCTCTTGTCATATTGCCTTTTCATTGTTTTCTTTGTCCTTTCCATTGCTGTCTTTGCTTCTTCCCTCATTGTTTCCATCTTTTTTAATAGGTCTTCTAGACTTGGTATCTCTGTTTTCACTATTAGGTTTCCTTTCCATGGGTGTCTTCCATAGTTCACATAGAATGGAGAGTGTCCTGTTGCTGCATGTTCTTTGTCATTATACTGGAATTCAGCTGTTGCTAGCCACTTTGTCCAATCGTCTTGTCTGTAGTTGATATAGTATCTTAGGAACACTTCGATTTCTTGATTGACTCTTTCTGTTTGACCATCTGTTTATAGATGGTAGGCTATTGACATTGCTCTTTTGATTCCTAATGCTTTATACAGTTCTCCCATAAATGTTGATGTGAATTGGGATTCTCTGTCGCTGATGATCTTCTTTGGTATGCCATGTATTTTCTATATGTTGTTCTGATATATCTTTGCTACTTCACTTAAGGAGATTGAAGTCGTTGTAGCCATGAGTCTAATCATCTTGGAGAATTGGTCCATAACTACCAAAATAGCATCTTTGTCTTCTGATCTTGGCAGGGGTCCTATGACATCAATGCTGATTTCCTCCCATGGTGTTTTTGGTATGGGTAAGGAGTGTAAAGGTACTGCTTTCTTCATGTGTTGCACCTTGTTCTGTTGACATTCCTGGCATCCTTGAACATATTTTCATACATCATTGCATATTCCTGACCACCAATAGTTTCTCTTAATTAATTCTATCATTCTGTGTTGTTCTGAGTGTCTGACATCTGGTGGATTATGGTTATTGTTGAGTATTTTGTCTCGAAGTTGTTTGTTTCTTGGGATATAGATCTTGTCATCTATGTATACAATTTCATTTTCTTCCCATGATTGTCCATTTTTTTTCTTCAACTGTTTTGTTACTTTTTGTTCTCTTGTTTGAATTTTCTTGATTTGTTCTTGTATTCCTTCTTTCATTACTTGTAGATGTTCTTTTCTGAGTAGTACAATAGGTGTTCCATCTTGATTTGTTGTTCATTGTACCCATAACTCTTCTTTGAGCATCTGGATATCTTGGTTGTTTTCTTTTGTGTCTACTTTCTTTCTCCTAGACAATATGTTTGCTTTTGTGTTTGTCTTTCCTAGGATATGTTGTAGGATAAAGTCGTAGTCTTGTAGTTTTAGATACCATTTTGCTTGTTGACCATTGAGTTTGTATGGTTCTTTAAAGTACTTTAAGTTTTTGTGGTCCATCTATACTTCAAATTTCTCGATCGTGTTGAAAGGGGCAAAAGAGATGTTTACTATGACAAGCAAGTAGAAAAGGCAGTGACAGCTCTCAATTGCATGCTAAAGGGTTTGTGGGGAGAAGTAGGAAGTGGAGGTATTAGAAAGAAATTAAAAAGTAAATATGCAGCTTATTTGGAATCTAAATATAGAAGGAATGATGGGAGCTCAATCTAGATCCTATCTGCATGGTGTCCCTAAGGTGTCCACCTTTACACACCATAACAAGCTCACTAGTAAAATAGTCAGTAAACTACTCATGGGCCTTATTATACTCAATCAAGCCCTTATCCACACTCCTACACCAAACCTTATGGATGTGATACAATCTGAGTCAATGATTAGCCAGGCTTTTCAGGCCTGCTACTCCATAGAAGGTTGTTCGAGCAACCGCTGTATTTTGTCTCATGAAAGAGTAGAGTATATAGTAGAACACATTCACTAACTCAACCTCTCACCAAGATCACCCTTTACACACTCAAGAGAATCGCATTTACAACCTCAAGAGCTTCTGAGATGAAGGCAAGGGCCAAGGAGGCTCTTTCCATCAATCTCCACTCTGAGAAATATATTATAATCTTACAAATATTAGAGACTCAATTAAAAGAAATAGAAAAGGAAACTCTCTATTCTACCACACTCTCTCACGTCTCTCCTCTATGACACTACCATGTGGCTATGACAGCCGTCACCTTCCTGTCCTCCATACCTCCTGGACATGCCCATGTGATCCTGCTCTATCTCCATACTTCACTCCTGCCCATTGTTCCCCGAACCCTGAACCAGCTTCCTTCTACTCCAAATATGGTCTAGAAACACATGACAGTGTATCTGAGCATTAGCGATACAATCGTCATCTGGCGGCATGTCCGTTTCTTCACTGAGTCCAGCAGTAATGAGATCACTAGTCACTGATAGACTTTTGATCTACTATCTTGATGTCATATTAGTCTAAGTCCACTCTAGATCGAAATTATCTTGTATTCCAAAGATATCTCTGAGCCTTTGATTTCTAGAGTTTCAACATTGATAGTCTGTGTTTGAGAAACCTGATGCTAGCTCATCAGTCTTGTCTCCCAAGGTGTATGCTATTCTAGCACGTGGTAGCTTGGTCACTACCTAGGAGAAATACCCAATTTTGGGTCTAGATTATGTCTGGGGCTTGTAGGAAGTCTCTAGAGTGGGTTCTAATAGTGAAACCCAAGGTTATAACTTTTATTCCATACTACTTTTCTGTAGAAAATTCTCTAATGGCATAACAGCATCTAGTAGGTATTGTCACCATTTGTCTAGTGCTTCGACCATTGCCAGTAGTTCCTTATCATATATCTCATAGTTTCTTTTTGCAGGTAATATTGTTCTTAATAGGAAAGCAATTGGTTTCCATTTGTCTTCTTGTTCTTGTGAAAAAACTCCTCTGATTACATGTTCTGATGTATCTACTTCTACCCTGAATTTTCCTTCTCTTCTGGATAGTGCCAGTACTAGTTGTATAGTTATTTTTTGTTTCAGCTCTTTGAATACATTCTGTTCTTCTTTTGTTCATTTCCATTCTCCTTTTCCTTTTAGTTGATTTAATGGTACTACAATGTGGCTGAAGTCTTTGATGAATTGTTGATAGAAGTTTGTAAAGCCTAAGAAGCTTTCAACATCCTTTACTTTTGTTGGTGTCCTCTATTCCTTGATTGCTTTGACTTTTTCTTCTTCTATTTGTACTTCTCTATTTCCAACCTATACTCCTAGTATGGGTATTTCTGTGGCATTAAAATTGCATTTTGACCATTTGAAACACAGGTTATGTTTCTTTGCTATTTTGAGGAACCTGATTGTGTGTTCTTCTAGTTCTTTTTCTGTCTTTGCTGGGATCACAAAGTTATTAATGTAGTTTGTGAGGGTTCCTTTGTGTAGTAGTTCTCAGAAGATACTTGTTATTATTTGTTGAAATGTTCCTGGTGAGTTGCACAGTCCAAAGTACATCACTTTTGGTTTAAATAGTCCTTTGTTTGTCAAAAAGGCCACTTTCCATTCATTGCCTTCTTTTATCTGTACATTGTTGTATTCCCAGATTAGGTCCAATTTGTTGAAGTATTTTGCATCTTTAAGTTTATCGATTACTTCATTGATCAGGGGTAATGGTATTTTGTTCTTGATTGTGTTGATTTAACTGTTTATAATCTTGTACCAATTGTAGTGTTCCATCTTTCTTTGATATGAAAAAACATGGTGCTGCATATCTTGAATTTGACTCTATGATGAGTCCTGCCTTTAGTTGTTCATCTAGCCATTGACTGAGTGTTTTTTCTTCTTTGAGTGTCATTGGATAGGCCTTTGCATTGAGTTTCTTTGGTGCTTCTTCCATTAGATTGATTTTATGGTTCTATTCTCATTGATCAGATAGTTTTTCAAATTTCCTCTTGTTAAATAAATGCGTGAATGGCTGGACATATTTTGGAAGATCTTCAGGATTTGTTGGGTTGGGTTCTTTGTCTTCTCCCTTTGATTCTTCTTCTTCCTTTGGTAATAGTCTCCTTGACCATGGGATGAATTGTATAGATTCATATTCTGTTTTGCAATGTCTTGGGCATCTTGTAAACCATATGACTCCTTCTGGGTTGTGTTCTACTAGCCAGTCATGTCCTAGGAATAGATCTGTTTCCTTGATTTCTGATACCACTGCATCAATTTATTTGATATGTCCATTTGAGTTGATTTCTAAGGGTACAAATTCTTTGATTGTCTTTTCTCTATTTCTTGATCCATCTGAGTTGTACACATCAAATAGTTTTGGGAGTAATTTGGTGGGTATCCCTTTTTCTTCAACTATTTTCCTGGCAATAGTAGTGTTCATACATCTAGAGTTAATTAATGCTTTGACCTTGAGTTTTCTTCCATTTTTTGTTCTAATTGTTGGGTGCACTATAAGTTCCCTCAAATGTTCTCTCCATTGTGGAATAATATATCGATTCTTGGTGGAACTATTTACAGTGGTTTGTCATATTGTACCTACTCCAAACCTTCAACAAAATCCTTCTGCTCTTCATTGTCTGAATCCTCTTGTTGTGAACTTCTAGTCTTCATTTATTGAGGTGCTCTGCACCCTATGGCGATATGACCTTTTTTGCCACATTTGAAACATCCTTGTGGCTTCTTCTTTTTCTTTGGCTGTTAGCAGTCTTTTGCTATATGTCCAAATCTGTTACAGTTATAATACTTAGCTTTGCGTTCTTGTCCATTATTCTGTTGTCGTCCTATTTCCATTAGTTTGCCCATTTCTCCATAGGTTATTCCTGAACCTGTCCTGTAGTTGTAGTGGATATTGGTCCATTTGTATCCTTGTCTAACTACTGTGATTGCCATCTTCTATTGTTCTAGACTCTTTGGGGCTTAAGTTGGTGGATATGCCATTATGGCTCTGATAATTTCCCTGTTTACGTTCTTTTTTAGCAAAAATATTGCATGCTGATTGTCTGTCTGTGCTTTGCTTGCTAAAGCCATAAATTCAATAAGGAAGTCTGCAATGTGTTTCTTCCCTTGTGTGAATGTTTTGATATGCTACTCTGCATCTGCTTCTTTCGTCTTGTTACTATAGACCAGCTGTAATTTTGCCTTAAAGGCATCCCAACTTGGAGTGTTATCTCCTCCATCTATCTTGTTAAGTTTCTGTTGAGCAAATGCTCCTGTAGTTCCTCCTCAGAATTTGCCTAGTACTATAATGATTTTTTCGTTGGCATCTGTAACTTTGTTTGCTCTGAGGTAGAGCTTCATAGCTCTCCACCAATCTTTGAACATCTTCCTGTCCTTATTGAACCATCTAGGTTCTGGGACTATTGATTTGTGATTTACCACCTCTGTTGGTGCTGATGCTAGTGCTGTCTTGGCCATTGGTGCTGGTGTACCTGCTTGTATTCTGGACATGTTTTGCTTTGGTTGTCCTACTGATAGTGCGTTGCTTAACTCATTGAGTTCCTCTTTGTTGTCTATTTTGTTGGCCTTTGATTCTGTCTCTGGTTCATTCTGTTCTTCAGACTCTTCTTGGTACTCTGACCATTCTTCACTGATGTGAATTGAACTGAGTCGTCCTTCGAGGTCTTCTATCTCCTGTGCTCCAATTATACATTTGGCAGCAATCTTTGTGATATACTGACAGCTGGTCTGCTAGTTTGCCGTCCTTCTAGTTGCAAGATGAGTTGGTAATGCTTTACCAAATGTTATGACCTTGAGGAGTAACTTAGGTTGCAACTTCAAGTAAAGACTTGAGGATGATATGAGAGTTGAGAAAGGAAGAGAATGATACAATTGGTAAAGTATAGGGAATACAGGAGAGTATCTACTATATATATACCTATATACCATGAGGAGTATATGAGGAATACATATGGCAGACATGAAGTCTACTGAGTAAAGAACATGCCCTACTAGTGAGGCACTGACTAAGCCATTAGATATATGAAGTAATATGAAACAAAGAAGCAGTTCATGTGTAGAACACCTGGAGTCAATAAGGTCAATCATTACATATTTGTTCTTTATTATCACTTCATTGAGCTGTCTATAGTCCTAGACTAGTTTGAGTGAGCCATCTTTTTTCTTCACAAAGAAGAATGGCACCATGCAAGGTGATTTTGAAGGTCTGATATGTTCTGTCTTTAAATTTTCATCTAAAAAGCAATCAAGTTCCTTTTCTTCTTTTATGCTCAGGGGATATACTTTACAGTCCTTTAAAGTAGCTCCAGGAATAAGTTTAATAGCATGATCCCAGGGTCTTTGAGGGGGTAATTTGTTGAATACCTTTTTATTAAACATTTTTTCCTTAAATTCCCAATACTCTTCTGGTATTATATCTTTGAATTTTGCTTCTCCACTTGCTTCTTTAACTCTTCTAATCTCTATTTTGTTCTATCTTAACACCTTCTCTTCCATATTTACAAACAAGATTCTTCCTTCCTCTTCAATTTCATTTGCTTTCTCTTTAACGTCTTTTGGTTCTTCCTTCATAGACATTCTTCTGCACCAATGTCTGCATTTGTTGAGGTATAGCATTGTCAATTGCTGGTCAATAAATGGGTTATGCCATTGGAGCCATTTGTAAGACTTTAGCCAAGGTGACTTAAATCTACTCCAAGTCTAAGTTAACAAGGAGAACTCAATAGAGTTTTTGTTAGATTTTCTATACTACTTATACAACTACTACATAGTCTGTGCACTACTTTCCCATACTTATCATGTGACATCCTATTTCATGTGACTGTGACTATGTGACACTTGTGACATGACACTTTCCTATATAGTAAGTCCAAAAGAAAAAGACAAAGAAAAGAAAAGAAATATAAATAATGACTTAGCCATTTTGCCAAGTTATGACACTATTCATGTCCAAGGAACACATCCCTTTTTCTGAGATCAGTCACTGAGAATTGAATTCTTTCAATATGATCTCCTATCATCATATTATGTCAATTACATCTGTGATGCTTCCTAATTTGTTGATTGTTCTATCAGCATTATAGCAAGTAATTGGGAATAGCAACTTCTGGATGTTAATTCCATTTTCTTGAATAAATTTTCTGCTGATGCATAAACTAGTACAATCTGAGTTGATAAGTGCTACTTTTGTAAAGGATTTTGTGGTATTGATGATTGTCAAATATATCTTGATATCAAGTTGTTTGTTTCCCATCTGTTTCAAGATTGGAGGTTCTTCTAGGGATCAGAGTACAAAAATGACTTTTCTATCTATTATCTTATTCAATTCTCTCACTTTTCTTTCATTGCATTCATCTCTCCTTGATTGATGAGCCCACACTTTAAGGATCTCAATTGTTGTCTTTGTGTCCTCCTCTTTTAGCCTCTTTGCTATCCATTCAGCAGTATATCCTTTTGTCCTTCCAAAATCTCATTTCCCAAAGTATTGTAGAAACTCTTTTGTTAATGTTTCTGGTAACTTTACTTTTCCTATCATAGGGCCTTGCTTTGGGATTGCTGGCATCAACTTCTCTATCTTCTCCTTTGATTCTAGGCACCTTGCAGTAGGGGCTTTCTCTTTCTCTGTCATAGACCCTTGCCTCGGAACTGTTAGAACTGAAATTTCCTTCCTCCTTTTTATCTCTTTAACAACTGCTCTCAGTTCTTCTTTTGTCATCCTCTTTATCATGTTCTGCTTTCTTATCTCACTAATAACTATTCCAAATGCTCAGTATGGTAAGTCTTTGAGTTATTGTAAGAAGTCTGAAATCCCAACAGGTTTGACTGTTGTTTGGTTTCTTCCTTTGGTTAGGTTTATCTCACAACTGATTGCTCTGATTTCTAGGGGTGTCAGTTTGGTTTCATCTGTTAATATGCTAAGGTTTCTTGCTAGGTTGATCAGAGAGTTTGAGTTCATTTCTGTTGTGTCATTAGAACTTCCATTTCATCGAGGAACAATTTTCTGGATCCAATAAATTCCAATAGCAATGAGTATGATTTCAAGTGTCAAGGTGATAGTCCAAGGAGTGAGCTCATATTCAGTGAGTATCATGACAAATTCTCGAGTGGATTCCTAGACTAAGTGTTGGATGGGGGAAAATTGGAATGGATGTAGATGTGTATTGTGTCTGAGAAGGGTGATTTGAAGTTAGTCTCGACCTTATGTTACGATCTCGAACCCTGTGTTAGGGATTTCAGGATATATATAACCAGGTCAAGACTAAGGAACACTATGCTACGAGGGCCTACCATATATACATGTACAGACATGTGTTATGTACGGGGTAGAAATAAATAGTAGAAATCGTTACAAGGTCAGGATTCAATGATTTGTTGTGATAATCTTAGATAACAACTTCGGATCTTCACCATCGGACACTTGTAACATGTATACCTTATTACTCATTGTTAGTCTACTAGCTACATAGCCCTCCGGAACTCTACAGCATCCAATGTACCAACTGTAGACTATAAAAACTCAGACTACAACCTCTATAATATAAACACATTAACCTCACATTACAATATGATTTGGTGGAGCAAGTTTTCAGTAAAGAACTAGCTAAGGTCTAAATTGTATGTGAGGGTTTTACAGATTTGAATGATTAGACATACTGATGATGACTACTTTTGCTATGAAATAGGAGGATGTTGATGGAAGAAAATGTGCATAACAACATAGTCTAATTATAAACATAATAAACACCATCCACAATTGGTAGAGATTGAAAATTGTGTCTTTGGCATGGATGAAAACCTGATAATGCTTCAGGGATTGATTTTCTATAGACATGTATAACAATCAGGTAATGATTCTATTGATTAATTGATCGCAGCATGTGATACTCTGAAACGATCAACTGGAGGCATAACCTGAGGAGACGAACCAGGCTTGGTATTTCACTTACAAACAAGAGCACAGTCTCAGAAGAGCAAAGATGCTCCCTCGAGGCTTCGTAAATTCAATCTAGTCAATAGTACACCTTTTTCGGAGACTCGAGTTCGGGGATAGATTATATACCATGGTATTATCTCAAACTACCGCAGCAACATAGACTTTGGAAAGCACCGAATACAAAAACACAATATCCCTGAACTAAACGAAAAAAAAACCACAAACACAACAAACAGCACGTTCATGGGAA
>Ga0153998_1000093_pt1 | contig 14563 bp, 11 predicted proteins | sample TSNC082MetaG_FD_104725 | JGI IMG/M metagenome (GOLD analysis project Ga0153998, IMG submission 104725) | Attine ant fungus gardens microbial communities from North Carolina, USA - TSNC082 MetaG | ecosystem: Host-associated > Fungi > Mycelium > Unclassified | place: USA: North Carolina, Lumber...
CCTATCCCGTGACCCGAGGAATTATCCCCGCCAGCCGATCCAAAAATAACGAGAATTCTGTTTATATTTGGAACTTTTTTTTTTTTTTTTTTAAATCAGTGATTTATTACATGGGGTGTGGAGGCAGACCATGGTAAGTACACAGTACCTACTTAAATAAGAAAAGCTATAGAGAGAGAGAGAAGGGAAAGTAGAAAATAGGGAGAAAATATAGAAGAGGAGGAGATGCAAAAGAAACTAGGTGACAAAAGCTGTGCTTTTACTCCAAGGAGTCATGCCACAATGGGACCTTATCCACTATCAAAGCTAAATGCTTCAGGGTTGTCTGCAAGAAAGTGGACGAAGCTGTTAATGATGATGTTGCATGGACTTTAGCCAAGACAACTTAAATCTACTCCAAGAAAGTTGACAAGAAGAACTCAATAGAGTTCTCATTTGATTTTGTACACTACTTATACATTTTACTTCAGTGGCTATGCAACATCCTTCCATGGTCCTCATGTTATTCCTGTCATGTGTTTACCTCATCACATGTTGTGACTGTGACTGTGACTGATGTCATGCTTTGTGACTATGTGACTGTCATATGATGCTTTTCCATGCTCCACCTTAGTAATGATCTAACTAAATAAAACAAAACAAAACAAAAAGAAAAATAGAAAATGACTTAGCCATTTTGCCAAGTCATGATATTATGCCTGTTGCATTCCATGACAATGTGTTCTTGGGTTTGAACCTCAGCTTCACCACAAGGGTAGCTGGTGGGGAGGTGAGGGAAGAATCTCTGTCTGTATTCTCTGATGGGGGCATGATCAGTAGTCATGCAGGTGAAGTGAGCACATAGTAAGTTGGTGAAACCTATGATAGAGAGCCATGATCCACCCTTAGTGTATGTTGGTTTGATGACTCTTTGCTTTTTGTTTTCAAAGTTTAGAAAGTAATAGCCTTTTTTGAGGCTATTGGCAAAAGACATTTGCCATTTGCAAAGGGTGTTGTCACACTTTTTCTTTTTGCTTAATAAATATGACTCCTTGCTAGGAAATGTAGGGTTACATGTGCTTGCTTTGACTTGGTCATCAACAAGTTTATGTCTGGGCCATTCTGCTTTGCTGGAGCAATACCAGAAGTGAATTTTGTTCCTGCTATCTTTGCTGAGGAAGGTTTTGGCTATAGAGGCTAGGAGAATAAATATGTTCTGAAGGGGATTGACTTTAGACTTCAGGATTTTTCTCGCTACAGCAATGGAGTCAGTGATAACAGTAATGTTGTAGATGTTGTCTATTTCCATTGTAGGGATGAGGCCAGTGCAAATGGCCATGAGTTCCACTTTAATAGGTATAATGTTTACAGAATAGACTTGTAACTGTTTAATGACAGAGTTATCAGCCCAGACATGTACTGCTGCTGTAGCAACATGAGATTTTTTGATACTTCCATCAGTAATGACAGCTGTGCTGTTGTGGTTTTTTTGAGATGACCTGAAGGCGAGGTTAAGACTTTGAAGATATTGGTGAAGGTCCTTATTAGAAGAAGAAGGAGAGTGAAAGCTAATTCTACTAGAGAAATGATCAACTATTTGAGAACCAGGAGAAAAGAGAGGATGGAGAGAGTTGAAGCAGCTTCTAATGCTGTTGAGATGCTCATTGACGTCCTTGATAGGGCTCTTGAGATTGGCTTGTTGTTTCATAGTGAGTTTGGAAGTTGCAGTTCTGCAAGGGATTTGATTCTTAGTATGTTGAGAATTTAGTAAAGAGTTGATAGTATGTAAAGAAGGAATAGAAGCATAGTGTAGGTGGTGCCTGCCATTTAGTTTGCAAAGGTGTAGAGTAATGGAAATGAGGCCTGCAATAGCTTCAACACCTTCAGATAGAGAAGGTACCTGTGATCCAGAGGACTACTCTTTGCTGCATTTTCTTTAATTCAGTAATGTTTTTGATAATAGGGGTGCCTTTGAAGAACCATAGCTGAAACCTGTACAAGACAATTGTCATGACTTGGCAAAACAGCTAAGTCATTATTTATATTTACTTTTCTTTTTCTTTTCTTTTGGACTTACTACATAGGAAGAAGTGTGGGAAAGTGTCACAAGTCACAGGGTCACATCACATGGTGTCATATGAGGGTGTGGGAAAATAGTGCACAGACCATGTAGTAGTTGTATAAGTAGTATAAAGAATCTAATAGGAATGTTATATAACAGAAAATAATCATTTAATAATAATAATTTCTTTTATATTCTATATTATTACTAAATTCTGCTCCTGAACTCCTGTTGTTCACTCCTATAGGATCATGATTTAGACTAATTACTTGTACTCCTTCTATTCTGGACTTAGTATAAGTACTCCATTAGTTATATCCTAGTTTCTTAGTTCATAGATTAACATCTTTTACATATTCTATCCTCACTCTTATCAATATACCACTCCTCTCCTGAACTCCTGACAACAATTCCGTCCTCCTGAAATACACAACCATACATGCAATAGCAGATTGAGGCATAGCACACGAGCTGAGGCTAAGGTTGTTCCTTACTTTTGTTGTCAACTCCCTTTCACTCCAGAATAACTCTGCTCCTGCTCTGCACATTTTTGACAATATCTACAAACTACATTGGTCACTGTTGTACTCAACTACTCTGACTTTACTGTATTCACTCATTTGCTCCACTATTCCTGCCCTTTACACTAATTAATGTTTAATTACATTCATTCAACAACAGTGTCTCCAGTAGGTGTAGTCTCCAGATACTTCAGAACTATGCCACATTGGAACAAATGAGTTCAGTATCTGACCCCTCGCCCCTGACTCCTGCATTCCCAACCTCCACTCTGGAGTTGACTGACTAGTTTAACTTCAGATTCTATGTCTTCACAATCAGTAGTTCCTATCATTGAGTCCAATCCTTTTATTTCACAGTCCAACCCATCTGTCCATCTGCTCTCTGCCAATATAATCAATGCCCTCCACCATCTGTCCAATACTCTAGAACGACTCCCAATTGCCCCTCCTGTCAAGGTCCACGTTCTAGATGTCTTTGATGGAATAGACCCACACCAACTTCATCATTTCCTCTTCCAATGTCATTTTTACTTCTGCTCCAGACCAACTGTTTTTAAATTGGACTTTGACAAAATCAATTTTGCAATGACTTATGTGTCCAGAGTAGTACAAGATTGGCTGCAGGTAGCATTGGAACAGGAGGATCAAGGTATTCATTATGTGTGGCTATACTCCTAGTCTTTCTTTGTCAAAGAAATGCATGTTTACTTTAGCATCCCAGACATTGCTGCAGAAGTGGCTCACTCCTTAGATTATCTCTGTATGAATTCTGACGACCAGATTGCAATTTACAACATTACTTTCCTCTGGTACTCTGCTGAGTTACAGTGGATAGAGGATACTCTTTGCCATAGGTACTATTTTGGACTCCCTAATCACATTCAGGATATTATTTCTACTCATAAAGAAGGTAAACCTTCCACCTTTGGGGCTTTATATTCCACAGCCATCTCCATCAACAATTATTTCTGGGAGCGAAAACATGAGTCCAAAAGGGCTCTGCAACATTCTTTATATCCAGAGTGTCCTGAGTTTATCTCTAATTTGTTATTATCAGACTCTGATTCCAATATTAAGGCCTTAGAGTCTTCTGATGAATTTCCTGCTTGGCGACATACTCTATCTCTGGATCTCTCTGACTCTGACTCTGAATCATTGTCATCTGTTTCCGATTTTGGTTCTATAGTCTCTGAATCATCTACTAGTACTCTACTACAAATTCTGTTGTTGGAGCTCTCTGATTCTGCTTCTTCTCTCTCATCCTTGACTTCAGGTTCTGATCCTGGGATCCTAGAGTCTCTGGTCAAACTCAAGTCACTAGTGGACTTACTCTCCAGACTTGGTAGCAATCTCTCTTTAGAGTCATTGTTCTAGATCTTTTGTTTCTGTCAATCTGTCTCTGTTTTTGCTTTTTGGTCTTTGTTCTGCCTATTCTTGCTCTGTTCTTAATCCAGTTCTGTTCTCTGCCTTGTCTAGTACTTTAATTTAATTCTTGTGCTTCCATATTTCTCTGGCTATAGAATGATAATAATTGTCCAATCCTCCACTCCAGTCTATATTTTCCATGTTATAACTACCTCTGGCAACTTTCTATTCCTGTTTCCCCTAGCTTTGTATGAATCTTGGGCTTTCATGCCACTCCACTTGTCCTGTCTTGCTTCTTGGTCCAGGAACTGTGATATATCTCACTGCTGATCTGTTGATTGACCAAAATATAATCACAACTTATCCTACCAATTCTGCCTGAAGTACTAGCATCTGTCCAGTGTTTCCAACTTTCATTGGTTCACTGTAAGAGGGCACTCAGAGACGTCCCAGAACACACTCGACTATAGTAGAAAAGGCATCTTAAGTAAGAGCATTGAATAGCCCAGGAGCTCTAATCAATATTAAGATAAGGTATACTACCATACATCACTAGCTATATATACTAGACTAGCCAGTCTGTGTGCTGGTCACTAAGGGAACACAGATCAGAACACTAATAACTACTATACCTAATAAGACTATGTAGTACTAACCATGGCAACGAGAACAAGAGGAAAGGGAACTATGAATAGTGGGCTCTGAGGATCTGAGAGCAAGCTAGATAATACTCACCCATACCAGGTTACCTAAGCTACTCTAGAGCATTCCCTTACATTCACCACTCTGGTATAGTCAAATTTCTGACCACTATTTCTGTCTGATGACTCCACTCCGGACTCGTTAAATATATTATTCCAACAACTCCTCTACAAATTCCAGCCTCTACCAAGCTTCCATGCTCAATCTGGGACCTCTGTGTCCACTCTGGGTTTTCACACCCAGCTCTATCTCATCATCCAGACTATTGCCAATGGGCTTTTTCATAAGTTCATCTCTGTTATTCTATGATTTACTTACACTGGAGTCTATAGCCAGGACTCTAATACTTCAATTTCTTACTCTTGTTGCTAGGCGATAGGACACCTAGCCTTAAGGGAGGGATAGGGATCAAACCACTTCTCTGAAAGTACAAATCTTCATGCTAGACACAAATTTTATTCAGAATAATTATAAAATTTCAAAAAAAAAAAATCTATATAGCTCTAGTTCTGACAGAGTATGTGACCAGAGAAAAACCACTACTTTTCTCTTTCACACCTTCCATTATATCTTCTTGTTCCTCAACTTCTCTTTTCTCCTCCACTCTATCCAAACTTTATTCTCTCTGTTTTCCCTTGTCAATCCTCTCTAGTATCTCTGTTTTCTCTCCTCTGGACTCTGGCCAGAAAATTATATCGTCCTCTGGAGTCTTCAACCTCATCCTTGCTATCCTCTCTAGTGCATCTGCAACCCTCTAGACCTAGACAACCAACTCGTCCACTTTCTCCAACTTCTCTAACTTCTCTAACACCTGCTACTTCTACTCTGCATCTGTCTGTTGCTTCGTCTTCCTTGCTTGTACCCTCCTTGCCATTTCTTCCTTTGTCTTCCTCTGTGCTCCATCCACATTGAAAGGCCTATAAGCTGCCTTTGCCCTGGCATAGAGAGAACAGGACATTGCATTCCTAAAATTAAATCAGCCAATAATTGTACTCTGAAAGAATTCAACACTCATAGAAGGTCCTGTAGCAAGTACAATATGCCAAAATTGGCACATCTCTCGCAGAGATTCTCCCCACCTATTAGCTTAATTCCCAGTTCCTTCACCATTTCTTTTTTCTCTTGGCATTGTTCTGGAGTCTCCTTGAGAAGAAAACGGACCTATTGTCTTTTTGTTAAGGGGGGGAGATCAATCAGATTCATCTCCTTCTCGAACAGAGGAGATACTAATAGTTCCAGATTCACTCTCTTCAACTAATTTTTTTTCTACACCTGCACAACTGCTGCCTGTTGATCCACTTCCTAATGAAAGGCATCATCTGCCTCTTTTTGTCTCTACTATTTCTTCTCTGTTTTCATCTGTCTCTTTGCTTTCTCTTTTTGACATCTCTTCTCTTTTACTCACTTTCTTACTTCTTCCTCCTTTCTTCTTTTCTTGGCTACCCTGGCCTCTTTTCTTGCTTTCTGCTCTGCCCGTTATTGCTCCTCTTCTTCTCAGAGCCTTGCCTCTGTCTCCTGTCTTTGTTTTATAAGCTCTTGCTCATACCTTTTATCATCGGAGTCTGACATCATAGTAAAGTTAATAGTGTTGTACAATAACATAATAGTTTAAGTCAAGAGGGAAAATTTCATAGAGCTGGTTTTTTAACCTTCAGATTAGGTGATTATTATATTGTTTATCCATCAAGGCTTCAAGGGCTCAGCCTTAAGAGGGGGATACTGTCATATGACAGAAAATAATCATTTAATAATAATAATTTCTTTTATATTCTATATTATTACTAAATTCTGCTCCTAAACTCCTATTGTTTACTCCTATAGGATCATAATTTAGACTAATTACTTGTACTTTTCCTATTTCAGACTTAGTATAAGTACTTTATTAGTTACATCCTAGTTTCTTAGTTCATAGATTAACATCTTTTATATGTTCTATCCTTACTTTTATCAATATACCACTCCTCTCCTGAACTCCTGACAAAAATTCCATTCTCCTGAAATACACAACCACACATGTGACAGTTAATAATTGAGGTGAGGTAAATAGCAGAAAGGATAGGGAAGAGAGCTGAGCCTTGGCCTACTCTGATATTGGTGTTGAATGCTGGGGATGAGGAGTTGTTCTAAGTGAATATGGTGGATTGATTAGAATAGTAGCTATTAAAGAAGCCTACAACATTAGTGTTAAGTCTAGCTTTCTTTAAACAAGTAGAGAAAAACTCGTGATTGAGAGAAGGAAAGAATTAGGTAATATCAAACACTATAATGCTAGTATGGCACTGTCTGGGCCATCCTGCATGAATGAGATGAGTAAGGTATACTCCTGCATCAGTAGTGAATCTTTGTCTAATGCCTCTATCACAAATGGTCACTTACTTGATTTGTGATTGATGAGTTGATATTCAAAAGTACTTAAAGAGCAGAGTTTAGACAGTGACAAGAAATGTTGTTAAGTCTAAGGTCTAATTCTCAGACTATAAGTTCTTATATACAGAAAAGTGATAGTCTGTGCACTAGAACAGAGCATTACATGCTATTACCTATTGTTCTACATATGGTAGTGCCTTTGTGCTGTAAATAGTGATAACTTAACCTTATGGAGGCTATCCTTTGTTCTAAGAAAAGAACAAATGACTATCTATGGGTAATTAATGAAGTTCATGTACAAATATTGAGGCCTTCATATCTCCATGGATACTGATTTCCTTGAGGTCGTTCTAAACTCATTCTGAGTGGTATGAAGAGGGCTTCTGATAAGCCTAGAACCAAAGCTTATATCATGGCGGTTTTCGAGATATTGGCAATTTAATAAATGGTACCATAGTAGTTACTAGTTGATCTGCCTAATCTAATACTGATCGCTTCAAGGTGTGACTGGTATCAATTGAAAGGTCTTTTCAAGAGCTTTCCGTAGTTATTGAGACCATAAGAATTGTTGAAGAATTAGTAGAGATATGGCCGAATGAAGTTTGTGACAGCCTCCTAATTGATTAGGGTCCAAGAAGCTGTTGGCTGTCATATAGAACTGAAGTCTGTTGCTGATAACTTTCTCAACTAGCTTTCCAGTTGTGTTAAAAAGTACAATAGATTGGAAAGAGCTAGGTATATTATGCAATGTCTTATTTGGTTTAGGAATGATGACAGTGTTAGCAGATTTAAAGTGGGAAAACCAGTACTCTAATGTGATGCAAGCATTAGCAATGTGCACCAGTCTCTCAAGACATGTGTTATATGAAATCAAGGCTTTGAGATGCCTTCATAATATATGATCTGGTTTAGGGGTAGAGGATGATGAGCACTTAGCTATCATATTGAAAGGGGCAAAAGGGAATTTAGCTGTGACTAGCAAGTAGAAAGGGGGCAGTGACAGTTCCCAATTGCATGCTAAAGGGTTTGTGGGGAGAAGGAGGAAGTTATAAGAGTGACTAGGCACAAGACTTTAGGAGAATCCTCAGTTAATATTACAGTTTGCAATTATGATATAACTCACCTCCAGGAGAATCCTCAGAGATTAGGATAAGGCTCCTGAAGGGATGTTCTACATTATATACTAGGTTTATATTCCTTGTATCAGAGTCAGTGTGATCAGAGCTATACTAGTGTGTTTAAGTATTACTTTAGTAATACTTGAACAGACTTAGGTCACTCCGGAGCATCATTATGCAGTTCTAGGGTAGAAATAGAGCTATCCCCTTACAGAAGTGGGGGTATCAGAAAGAAATTAAAATGGAAAGCACAGTTTATCTGTAATATAAAAATAGATAGAATGATTGGGAGCTCAATCTAGATCTGCCTCGCATGGTGTTCCTAAGGTGTTCACCTTTACACACTGTAACAAGCTTACTAGTAGAATAGTCAGTAAACTACTCATGGGCCTTACCACACTCAATCAAGCTCTCATCTGCACCCCCACACCAAATCTTATGGGTATGATACGATCTGAGTCAATGATTAGCCAGGCTTTTTAGGCCTGCTATTCCATAGAAGGTTGCCCAAGCGACTGCTGTGTCTTGTCTCAAGAAAGAGTAGGGTATAGAGTAAGAAACATTCACCAACTCAGCTTCTTACCAAGATTACCCCTTACACACTTAAGAGAATCGCATTTACAACCTCAAGCACTTCTGAGATGAAGGTAAGGGCCAAGGAGGCTCCCTCTATTAATCTTCACTCTGAGAAATATATTAGAATATTACAAATGTTAGAGACTTAATTAAAAAAGGAATAGAAAAGGAAACTCTCTATTCTACTGCTCTCCCTCACATCTCCTCTCTATGACACCACCATGCGGCTATGACAGCCATCACCTTCCTGTCCTCCATATCTCCTGGATATGACCATGTGATCCTGCTCTACCTCCATACTTCACTCCTACCCATCGTTCCTTGAACCAGCTTCCTTCTACTCCAAATACAGTCTAGAAACACATGACAGTGTGTTTGAGTGTCTGTGATACGACTGTTGTCTGGTGGTATGTCCGTTTCTTGACTGAGTCCAGCAATAATAGGATCACTAGTCACTGATAGACTTTTGATCTACCGTCTTGGTGTTATATTAGTCTAAGTCTGCTCTAGATTGAAATTATCTCGCATTCCAAGGATACCCCTGAGCCTCTGACTTCTAGAGCTTCAACATTGATAGTCTGTATCTGAGAAACCTGATGCTAGCTCATCAGTCTTGCCTCTTGAGGTCTATGCTTTCCTGGCATGTGATAGCTTGGCCACTACCTAATAGAAGTATCCAATCTTGGGTCTAGATTATGTCTGGGGCTTGTAGGAGGTCTCTAGAGTGAGTTCCAATAGTGAAATCCAGGGATATAATATGTATTCTATGCTACATTTCCACAGAAAATTCTCTAGCAGTGTAACAGCATCTTTAAATTCTTGGCTGGAGAATGGGGGCTATTCAATGCCATTTGCTTGGGGGAGTTCATTGAGAAACCTCGTGTTGACTAGTCTATTTTCTGCCAAGTTATAAGAGTTGTGTAAAGCATTCCATAGATTGGAAAGAGTATTGTATAAGTGATTTTCATACAAAATGGATCTGATGGCTGGTAGGGATTTTTTCCTAACCCAGCTCATTAAGTTCCAGAGCCTCTTATTTGATAATGTAATTTCATGGATCTTGTCATCAAAGAACTTCCTCTTGACTATACATACCACTGATTTGAATTTCTTCTAGTGTTGTAGGTCACTGTCAAGGATGGAATGACAGAGGACAGAGGAGTGGAGTTATAAATAGAATTATACTCTGGAATAGAGTAATGTACTATGTTAGAGAATAAATAATACTTAGCAGTGGTGTAAACCCTAAGAGAATACTCCAGCAGAGAGAAAAAACGTTAGAGTAAAGTATGACTTAATGAATGACCTTGGCTTCAACTTATATGTTGCACCCCAGTCTCCAGTTGTGAGGTTGGTCATGTATTTCGGAGTAGAGGGAAGTTGTCAAAAAAGAGGTCCTAAGGAAGTAGAATAGAAATCCAGAGTGGACAGGGAGAGTATTAGAACCAAATAATATTAATTTACAAACTGAGGAATTACACTGTAACTACTCAGTACTTATAGGAAGTCTGGAATAGGAGAAGAGTAGTCTACTATGCTATCACAAATGGTTACTTACTATTTGTGATGGGTGCTTTGATACTTTAAATAGTTCAAAAATGTGAAATTAAACAAGTGACAAAAGATGTTGTTAAGTCTGAGGTCTAATCCTCAGACAGGAAGTCCTTATATACAGAAAAGTGATGGTCTGTGTACTAGAACAGATCATTACATGCTACTATCTATTGTTCTACATATGGTAGTGCCTTTGTGCTAGAAATAGTGATAACTTAACCATATGGAGGCTATCCTTTGTTCTAAGAAAAGAACAGATGACTATCTATAAATAATTAATGAAGTCTATGTACAAACATTGAGGCCTTCATATCTCTACTGATATTGATTACCTTGGGGTCTTTCTAGGCTCATTCTGAGCAGTATGAAGAGGGCTTCTGATGAGCCTAGAACCAAAGCTTAGATCATGGCAGTTTCTGAGATATTGGTGATTTAATAAATGGTACCATAGTGGTTACCAGTTGATCTGCCTAATATCTTGGCCATTATTGATTGCTTCGAGATGTGACTAGTATCAATAAAAAGGTCTTTTCAAGGGCTTTCTGTAGCCATTGAGACTGTGAGAATTGTCAAAGAATTGATGGAGATATGGTCAAATGAAGTTTGTGACATATGCTATCCTACTAATTATAATTTCAGAAGAATTATTAGGAGAAATAAATTACATAATTGTCAGATTTCCAGAATATGACAGTCACCTGATTCACAATATCTATTGAGACAGTCAGTGTAGTCTTGATTCCACCACTCTTTAGAGTGTTTTGTGATATGCTTCTGTTTGGAGTAAATACTTTATGCATTTTCAAAGACATTAGTCAATTGTTGGACTAAGGTCTTAAGGTTCCCTTTGTTCCTAATTGCTGATGTGTCGAGACTTTGTACACCTCAAACTAGTGAAGTGATAAAATCCTTCTCTTTTTTGCTATCTATAAAGGGACACTCTAGAATAGCTTAGATAACCTAGTATGGGTGAGTATTATCTAGCTTGTCCTTGGATCCTCAGAGCCCACTGTTGCTAGTTCCCTTCCCTCTAGTTCTTATTGCCATAGTAATACTACATAGCCTTATTAGATATAGTAGTTATTAATGTCTTGATCTGTGTTCCCTTAGTGACCAGTGCACAGACCAGCTAGTCTAGTATAAGTAGCTAGTAGTGTACAGTAGAATACCTTACCCTAACATTGATTGGAACTCCTGGGCTATTCAATGTTCCATCTCTGAGCAGCCTTCTCACTAATTAGCAAGGTCAGCACTGGGCTGCTCTAGTCCTCTTACAGAGGTTCCTGAATGAAAATAATATCAGCTGAGTTTTTCTGAGTTTCTAAAATGATATTGGTTAAGACTTTGTTTTTCCTAACATTCTGTAAGAAGATTTTTAGGTTGTGTCTAATCATACTTTGTTACTGCCTATAGCTAGGCAAGTCTGGTTTTCCTAGCTTCTTGAGCTTTCTTTGAGTACTATTTGCAATTGAATCTGTGTTTCCAAAAGAGGCACTTGTTGTCATCTGCCATGTGTTTGTCTTTGTAGTTGACACATTTAAAGGTGTGAGGGCATAGTTTGCCCTTAGCGGTTTCTAATCTGGGAGGATTGAGCTTGAAATTGGCCTTATAACACCACACTAAACCTCTATGGTGTTCTAACTTATGGAGTCCATTGTACTTTTGACATTTTGAGCCATGGACATGGCACAAGAATATGGAGTGGTTTCACTTCCAGTAGTTATAATACTGAGGGACCTCAGGGTTCATATTAGTGGCCCTAATAGTAGCGATATACCTGCCAGAATTGAAGGAATGATTTATCAGCAACTTTGCTTTGGATCCATTTTTAGAATTCCAAATGTCAAACCAGATGATAGCCATGTCAGATTTAGAAGAAGCCTTAATGACCCTAGGCTTTGCTGCGAGATTCACAGGTTCAAATAATTCTAGATGTTTCATAGTAGTTATGATGTCGTTACCAGTGAGTTTGTTGCTATTGGGCTGTATATAAGGAATACCAGTGATTTTCAGATAAGATTTAGACTGAGGGAGCCAAAGAGCAAGTATTTTGTCATTGCTAGTGTTGTTGATCGACTTAAGGTATCATTCTATAGTGCTGAGGTCACTTGAATTTAGGACACTATTTGTGTTAATGGATATCCCTCCAGGGCAATGGTGGATGAACTCAGCTCTTATCGCTAATTTGATGTTTTTTAGTAGTATATTAATCTGGAAAATGTGAGTGTTAGCTTCTTTCATGATAATATCCTTGATTTTGTTGGAGGAGGGTACAATAGCCTGTTTTCTGGATGGGCCCTTTGTGGTATGTTGTATTTTTTATTCTTTGTTGTCTGGTTGGGAAATGCTGCATTGTGTATCTCAAGGATTTTCTTATTTGGTAGAGCTGGAAATGCTTCTTTGATCTTGAGGATGCTGGCCATGGAGTTGGTGGTCTGGGCATAGAATATAGGGGAAGATAAAGAACTTTTGCCCTTGATCAAGCATACCTCCTGGCGTTTCTTCAAACTCTCCATTTGTTCCTTGGAGAGGCGAGGTGGGATGGGTGGAGGAGTTTTCCTGATTATTAACATCTTGGGATAGATGGTGTTCTTTTCAGTCTTATTGTGGATCCAGATGTTTCCAAAGTAAGCAGATATATTGTCATGGATGGAGGTGTTCTCAGATGAGTGCAGCTGGTCCCAACCAAACTCGAAAATCACAGATATGAAATCCCAAGCTAATTTACCAAAGAGTTCCAGCTAAGGGATGTTGTTGCTGTCATGTCCTTTTAGACTTCACTGTTTGAGGAAGCATGCCATACATTGTAACGAGCATGCCATGTCACAAATGTTGCTTTGCAGAAATTTGTTAGTGCCAAATAATGATATGGCTATGAAGTTGCTGTCCCATAGATTAGGGTCAGCCGGTGAAAGGGTGCAAAAGAGAGTTGCATACTGGGACAAACAAAACAATGATGTGCCAGCTCCCAATTGCATGCTAAAGGTCTGAGGGGAGATAATCAAAAATGAAGGTTATAAGTAAAAGTAGAATTATATGCAGCTCCGATAAAATATATGTTGGTTGTTGTAAAATGAATATAAGATCTCTCTAGATTGTCGTCGCATAGCCTCCCTAAGGTATCAACCTTTACATACCATGACTAGACTCAACTAGAAAATACAGTTAGTTAATTACTCATAAACTCTCCATACTCAGTTGCTCCCTTGTCTGTACCCCCAACATCAAACCCTATGGGTGTAATACAGTCTAAGTATGTACCTAGCCAAGCTTTCCTAGCCTGCTATCCTCTCCGAAGTCTGCCCAAGTTGTATCTGCTATTCTTCTCTAGATCGAGTTCTGGGTATATTCTGTGTTCTTCTCAAGACATTTCCCTGGTCCTAGTCTTCTTACTCTCAATAGATCCGCATTCACAATTCCAGAGGCAGTGTAGATGGAAGTAGGGGTCAAGAGGTTCTTCTCTGATCCAACTGCACTCTAGATACTATATTGATGTTATTACAAAGCTCTGAGACTCAAAAAATAAAATATAAAAAGGAAACTATTATTACTTTTAGGATTCTATTGACTCCTTTCTATCCTAAGTCCTCCTAAAATCCTACTGATGATACGCCCCTCTCCTGTCTTTATAATGACATGTCCTCTCACCAAGTTCTTCCCATCAAAGATGATGTTTCTTCATTGCTGCTTCCTTCTAGAATATTCTTCTGTCTTCTCCTATTATGCTCTTGATACTACTTTGTAATTGGGACTTCTTCAATTACCTATTAGATAGTTAGCAAGTCCCAATAAATATCTAGTATCTCCAAGTTATGTTCTAGAGGTCATTTATCTAAATATAATTGATCTGATGCCATCAATGCCTATTTACAAGCATAAAGTCTATCAGTCTAAGTTCATTGTCTATCACAAACTTCATTCAGCCATATCTCCACCAATTCTTTGACAATTCTCATGGTCTTAACAGCTACAGAAAGCCCTTGAAAAGACCTTTCAATTGATACCAGTCACGCCTCGAAGCAATCAGTATTGGCTGAGATATTAAACAGATCAACTAGTAACTACTATGGTACCATTTATTAAATTGCCAATATCTCGGAAACCGCCATGATCTAAGCTTTGGTTCTAGGCTCATCAGAAGCCCTCTTCATACCGCTCAGAATGAGCCTAGAATGACCTCAAGGCAATCAGTATTCGTGGAGATATGAAGGCCTCAATGTTTGTACATAGACTTTATTAATTACCCATAGATAGTCATCTGTCCTTTTCTTAGAACAAAGGACAGCCTCCATATGGTTAGGTTATCACTATTTATAGCA
>Ga0153998_1000095_pt1 | contig 14438 bp, 12 predicted proteins | sample TSNC082MetaG_FD_104725 | JGI IMG/M metagenome (GOLD analysis project Ga0153998, IMG submission 104725) | Attine ant fungus gardens microbial communities from North Carolina, USA - TSNC082 MetaG | ecosystem: Host-associated > Fungi > Mycelium > Unclassified | place: USA: North Carolina, Lumber...
CAATGTAATACAAATGGTCCTCGTCAATGAGGTCTTCGTAAGCCAACTGGCTCTGACCAAATGGACGCGCCAGCGTTGGGCATAGTGCTGCCACCCAACCGTTGAGGGATAACAACTCGTCAATAGCACTGAACACATGTTGGGCATCTCTGGACCCTGTGTCCTTGTTCGTGATACTGATATGCCTGTATTAGCTGGGCAACCACCAACTTCCATTTACGACGCACAAGGGTAATTGTAGCCTCGTCCAATAATCCATAATCCCCTCATAAACAAGACCATTGAAAATATCCTCTCGCTCGTCCCTCCCAACACGAGCCTGCAAAAATGGATGTTTCTGTACATTGAGAGACTTGTCTGGGCGCGTAGCACGTTCAATAAAGTTGTGTTCCTTGATCTGGTGAGACTCGCTTGATTTACTGGGAGCTGAGGCAGAGAAGAAGATGAGGCGAACAAAGAAGCCTATTCCAAGAAGAACAGCAAAACGCAAAGGACCACTGAGACGGCGAAAGGCTAGCATAGTCTGTACAAGACACCCTATACTGGGAATGTCGACGTCGAAAAAAAAACATAGCGTGGGGTACCAGTCACGGCACCGCCACTTGTCTCATTTCTTCCTACATTCTTCTCTCTTTACTTCTATTTGTCCAGAGTTCCTACAATACTCGGTAACTGTCACATTTTGCAACCGAGATGGTATCGTTATTCAGAAGAGTTCCTAAAAACATACTAGGCTGTTGTCTGTGTTGCGATTTGGAATTCATGCCAGCATGTGATTTCTTGCTCTTTTACATTTTATGGTTCTGGATAGGTATTTAAGTAGCGTAGTTGTTTGTATGCGTTATCCGTTTGTGACCCTCTCCCGATCATATTCCAACAGTCTGGACAAATAGCAGTGACAGATAATGTGAAATTTGGCGATACCCTACAATTTCAACTATTTTACTATTTATATCTGTCTCATGTGATCAGCATGTATGTGCATATATAGAGCCCAGGTTGAGTAGCATTACCTTAGTCTTGACCTGGTTATACATATCTTGAAATTCCTAACATGGGGTTTGAGATCATAACGACTTACCTCAAACATCTACTTCAGACATAACACATGTCTACACTCATTCTCATTCATTCCATTTTCCACCCTAGATACTCATCTGAAAATCCACAATGATTGTCAGCAACTGACTGCAGATCCTAGTCTAGGGTTCAGACCAGGGAGCTCTTCAGGGTTAGAAGAGAACTTGATGGAGTCCTTGATTGATTGTTCTACACTATATATACATGTTACACTATTTGTCTGTATTTACTTTACAAGTGTCTGTTACCAGTTTGATTCTAGTCCATGTCATTTTACTTAGGTCATGGCAACTCATGACAATACCCCTCTCTTAAGAATTCTTGTCCCAAGAATTTCTTCTACAATTTGTTGTAAGGGTCCCATAAGTTCCCTAATTCATCTTCTTCATCCCATTCTTCTATCCTACTTTCTTTGTCTTTTTCTTCTTTTTCTTTGATTCTTTCTAGTCTTGCCCTTCCTTTCCATCTTAGCCAATTCCTTTCCAACTGCCCCCAATACTCTCTATCAAATCTCTTATTATCCCACCCATATAGCATTTTTGCTCTGTACCTTCTGGGTAATTCCCCTCTGTGATCCTTCTATAAATTTTTTTCTCCACTTTTTGTATTCCTTCTCCATATTCTTCCTTGAACTCCTTGACTAAATCTTCTGTATTTTCCAAGTTTTCCCTTGGTTCCCAGGTATCTTCTTCTGCCATATATCCCTTTTATTATACCAAATACCTATCTTTCCCTCTAAATTTTCTTTTGTTCAATATTTTTTCTACTTTGTATTCTTCTTTTCCCTCAATTATCACTGGTACTGGCTGCTCCTTTTTTTGGCCCTCTACTTGATCTCTATACTTTCATACTTTACTAATGTTTACCACTAGATATATTTTAAAACTATTTGGTAGTTCCAGTTGAATCATATTTGTTGAGATTATTTTCTTGACTTTGTAAGATCTAACAAATTGTTCCATTAATTTTTCCAATCTTCTTCTTTGCATCTGGTACTTGAGATCTTTTGTGCTTAAGAGTATCTAGTCCCCTACTTGATATTCCTTTACCTTACTCCTCTTTCTATCTGCATATTTTCTTATCTCTTCTTGACTTTTTCTTAATGCTACTTTCACTTCCTTGTGAACTTCCTTTATTCTCATTGCAAACTTTTCTGTCTTCTTGAATTTCCCTTTCTTTCTCATCTTGAATCCTATGTATGGGTCTTGTCTAATATTTGCCTTGAATAGTGACACTTTTGTACTAGTCTGTACTTTATTATTATATGCAAACTCTGTTGTTGCTAACCAATTAGGCCATTGTTCCTACTTATGATCAATGAACATTCTCAGGTATTGTTCTAGTTTCTGATTTATTCTTTCTATTTGCCTATTTGTCTGTAGATAGTAGGCTATCAACAACTTTGTATTAATTTCCAATATTGAATTCAACTGCTTTATTATTACCACTATGGATTATGCTCCCCTATTCATAATAATACTTTCTGGCAAGCCATATAGCTTCTAGATATTATCCCAAAACAATCTTGCTACTCCTTCTACTGAAGTCTTTTCTGTAGTTAGCACAAAGTATGCTATTTAATATAACTCCAAGACTTCTCTGGTACTGTATTAGATATGAGCTTTCCTATGGGTACCTCTGTACAATTTTTATTTCTCTAGTACACATCACATTCTTCTATATACTTTTTGACTTCTTTTGTGATCCTAGGTCACCAAAAATTCCTTGTCACCAACTCTGTCATCTTCCACTGCCCTCTATGTCCTCCCACTAGCATATCATGGTATAGCCAAATTACCTTCATTCTCAGCTTCCTATCTTTTGGGACATATACTTTTCTATCCCTGAGTATTAGCCCATTTTCTTCTTGCCACTTCTTATCTCTTAACATCTTTACCCCTGCTCACTTCATTTCTTCTACTGCTTTTATTGCTTTATTATCTCTTGCTTCTGATTTCCTAATCTTCTCCAACAAATCTACTTCTTCTATTACAATTTCTGCCAATTGCATTGCTCCTACTTCTAACCATTCCTTTTTTACCAACACTCTGTCCTTGTTATCTCTCTCTCTACTCCTATCTACCAGTCTAGATGCCTGCTGAGGCTATCAGTTTTTCCCATGCTACTACCCAGCATATGTTTTAATGTAAAGTCAAATTGGGATTATCACAAATGGTCACTTACTTATTTGTGATTGGGCTTTGATACTTTAGAGAGTTCAAAAATGAAAAGTTTAGACAGTGACAAAAGAAGTTGTTAAGTCTGAGGTCTAATCCTCAGACTATAAGTCCTTATATACAAGAAAGTGATGGTCTGTGCACTAGAACAGGCCATCACATGCTACTACCTATTGTTCTACATATGGTAATACCTTTGTGATTATAAATACAATAACTTAACCATATGGAGGCTATCCTTTGTTCTAATTAAAGGCAGATAACTATCTATGAGTAATTAATTAATGTCCATATACAAACATTGAGGACTTTATATCTCCACTAATATCAATCACCTTGGGGTTGTTTTAGGCTCATTCTAAGCAATATGAAGAGAGCTTTCATTGAGCCTAGTACCAAAGCATTAATTGTGGCAGTTTCCGAGATATCAGCAATTTAATAAATAGTACCATAGTGATTACCTATTGATCTGCCTGATATATAATACTGATTGTCTTGAGACATAACTAATATTGATTGAAAGGTTTTTTTAAGGGCTTTTTGTAGCCATTGAGACTGTGAAAATTGTCAAAGAATTGATGGAGATATGGCCAAATAAAGTTTGTGATAGGAATAGATATAGTGCCTATCTCACTTGTTGTCTATTCAACTTTTGACTACTTATAAAATATTTTAAGTTTTTGTAATCACTTTATATTTCAAATTTTGTCTGTATGTCTTCTAATAGGTCTACTCTTCTAGGCATCTCATGATTGCCAACATTTCTCAATTATAAATCTCATAATTTCTTTTAGCTTTGTTCAACAATTTTGAAATAAGAGCTACTAGTCTTCACTTGTTGTCCTCACACCTTATTCATAGTACTCCTCCTGTGACATACTCAGATGTGTCTGCCTCCACTCACATTTTCTTATCCAAATATGATGCCACCAATACTGGTTGTACTATAAACACTTTCTTTAACTCTTCAAATACTTTCTCTTGTTCTACTCCTCACTTTTACTTCTCATCTTTCCTGACCAATATATGCAAAGGTTTGTGTAAGACTTTAGCCAAGACAACTTAAATCTACTCCAAGTCTAAGTTAACAAGAAGAACTTAATGGAGTTCCTGTTAGATTTTCTACACTACTTATATAACTACTATGTGGTCTGTGCACTATTTTCCCACACTTATCATGTGACCCATCATGTGACATCAATGTGATGTAATGCCATGACTTCTTGTGTAGTAAGTCCAAAAGAAAAAGAAAAGAAATATAAATAATAACTTAGCCATTTTGCCAAGTCATGACACTATTCCCCTCTTAAGATTCCTCACCCCAAGGAGTTTTACAACTTGTAATATGGGTCAACCATGTTGCCCATTTCTTTCTCACCTTCTTTTGTTCACTCTCTAATTTCCAAGTTTTTTTGTTCAATTTCTTTTTTCTCTTTGATTGTCTCTAAGATTTGTCTTTTTCTTCCATCTTTCCATCATTTCCAATTCTGTTCTAACCTTTCCCAATATTTTTTATCATACCTTTTATCTAACCACCCAAATAATTTCTTTGCTGTAAACTTTTCTGGTAGTTTCTCCTTTTTAAATATTCCTTCTTCTCTTTCTTGTCTCCTTATGTTTTCCATATCTTGCCAATATTCCTTTTCAAATTCCTCAATTGCCTCCTTGGCATTCTCCAGGTCTTTTTTCTCTCCCAAGTGTCTGATTCTGCTGTAAATCCTTTCTATCTTACTAAATATTTGTTCTTCCCCCTTATTCTCTGCTTATTCAAGATCCTCTCAACTTTCCATTCTTTTTCTCCTTTTATAATTACTGGAGCTTATTACTTCTTTCTTTGCCCTTCTACCTGCCTTATATATTTTTGTATTCTACTATCATTTACTACTAGATGTATTTTTACTATACTAGGCAATTCCAGTTCTACTGTGTTTGATGATACTATTTTCTTTACTCTGTAAGGGCCAACAAACCTCTCTGTCAAATTCTCTATTCTTTTTCCAACCATCTGATATTTCAGATCCTTAGTACTTAACATTACTAAGTCTCTTACTTTATATTTGTCAACTTCTATTCTCTTCCTATCAGTATATTTCTTCATTTCTTTTTGTGCCTTTTCTAGTACTGCTTTCACTTTTTCTTGTATGTTCTTCATCTTGGCTACAAATTTCTTTGCCCCTTTATATTTCCCCTTCTTTCTTACTTTAAATCCCATTCTACAATTTTGTTTATAATTTGCCTTAAAAGGCAATGTTTTTGTACTTAAGTATGCTTTCTTATTATATACAAACTCTGCTATTTCTAATCAATTTGCCTATAGTCAATAAACATCCTTAAATACTGTTCAAGCTCCTAGTTAATCCTTTCTATTTGCCTATCTGTTTGAGAGTGAAATGCCTTCAACATTTTGCTCTTAACCCCTAGTATCTGGTTCAACTCCCACATTAATCCTGCTATTATTTGTGGTTCCTTGTCTAATATGATACTTTTAGGTAGGCCATGCAATTTCCACACATTATCTCTGAACAACTTGGCTAACCCTTTTGCTGATGTTTTCTCTGTAGTTAGTATAAAGTAGACCATTTTTGTTAGCCTGTTCACTACTACTAAAATAGAGTTGTATCCCTGAGCTAAAGACAACTTTGTAATAAAATTGGCTGATATATGTGTCCAAGGTTTCTCTGGATTGAATTTGGCATTAGTTTTCTAGCTAGTTGTTCTGTGTAGTTTTTATTTCACTGGCAAGTATCACATCCTTCTATGTATTGCTTTACTTCTTTAGTTACTTCTGGCCACCAGAAATTTTAAGTGACCAACTCTACTATCTTCCACTACCCCCATGTCCTCCTACTAGTATGTCATGATGTAACCTAATAATCTCTACCTTCAGTTTGTCATCTTTAGGTACATATACCTTTTTTTTCTTGTACATTATACTGTCTACTTCTCTCAGGTGTGGAGAAAAATAATAAGAACAAGACATTGGTAAAGCCAGAATGGCTAGAGGTTAGGAAGACAGAGAAAGTAGAAATCATAGTGGAAGGAGTAGATTTATTAGAAAAAGTAAGACAGTCAAAAGTAAGAGACAACAAGATAGTAAAAATGGTTGAGAAAATGAAACAAGTGAGGTAAAAATGTTGAGAGACAAAGAGTGATTTCTTACTCTAGTCTCCTACTCAAACTATCTACCTTCTCCATTCTATTCCCTGGAACATGTTTTAGTGTAAAATCAAATCTTGATAGATATAAGGCCTATCTAGCTTGTCTCTTATTTAATTTTTGCACTTTCATGAAGTATTCAAGGTTTTAATAATCTGTCTAGATCTTGAATTTTGTTGTTGTTCCTTCTAGGAAATATCTCTATGCCTCCAAACATCTAACTACAGCCAACATTTCTTTATCATGTATTTCAATATTGCATTCTGTATCACTTAACAATTTTGAAATAAAGGCTATAGGTCTCCATAGTTCATCAGAGCACTTTATTGATAGTACCTCTCTAATTGCACAATTTGAGGCATCTGTCTCTATCCTGAATTCTTTGTCTAGATCAGGGACTACTAACATTGACTTTGTCATAAAGATCTATTTGTACTTGTCAAATGCTCATTGTTATTGCTTCCCCTACTGCCACTTCACATCCTTTTTTGTTAGCATATTCATAGGCCTAGTTACTCAAGCAAAATCTTTAATGAACCTTCTGTAGTAATTTATGAAACCTAAAAATTTCCTAACATCTTTAACATTCTTTGGCTCTGGCCAACTGAGTACCCCATCCACTTTCTTCTTTTCCATTTCTATTTCATTAGGTCCTATGATGACCCCTAGGAATCCAATCTTTCTCACTTTCCACACATATTTTTCTGGCTTGACATATAAGTCATTTTTTTCTAACCTTCTCAATATTTTCTCTATAATTTCATTGTGCTCCTCTTTGTTTTCTGTTCCTATTAATACATCATCTACAAACACAGCAACTTTCCCTTTATTGATTAGGTCTCTTAAGATTCTATTCATCATTGCCTGAAATATAGCTAGCGAGTTTGTTATTCTAAGAAACATTACTATTGGTTCAAAAGACCCCACATACATTGTAAATGCTCTCTTCCATTCATCTCCTTCCTTTATCCTTATATTGTTAAAGTACCACCATAAATCCATTTTTGTAAATACTTTCTTGCTCCCCATATTATCAATTAGATCTGTTATTAATAGCAACAGGTAGTTGTTCTTTATAGTTTGTTCATTTAAACTATGATAGTCCATAGCTATTCTTTTACTTCTATTCTTTTTGCTCACAAAGAATACTGGTGATGTTGTCATGCCAAACAGCTATTTAGGCAAAATAAGTGACTATTTTTACCATAATAATGAGAATAACTGGCTCGAGAAAAGAGTTTGGCCCCCCAGAGATGTTCCTTAGATATCTAGTTGTGGACTTGAGCATACCACTTAAGTAGTAGAGTAGTAGCTATAACTACTGCTATAGATACCTCATAGATGCTTGTCTAGGTACCCTATATTAGATTTATAATAGATTTCCCTTCTAGAGTGCTCTTGAGAATAGAGACAAACTTCAAAGACTGATCTTTACTAGAGTGATGTCATACCTCAGTAGCTAGCAGTACTATATTCAGAAGAGTTACCATTAGATCTGAGCTATCATCACTGATGGGTAATTATATCAAGATCAAGAGAGCTAAGTCAACACTGAGTTGCATCACAACCACAGTAGAAGAAAACTGGATCCTGGAGGAGTAAGAAAATATAGAGGACATAGAGGAAAAGATAAAAAAGTTGGGGAGAGAGATAGAAGAAAGGATTAATGAAGACAATAGGCTCAAGAACAAGATGACTTGAGATCACCATCTTCTTCTACTGTCTAGTAAGAGGCTTAAGAGCCATTGATCATGTGGGGAAGAACCCCAGAAGTAGGACTAGAAGAGTAGGGAGCAGTCACTAAGTGCTTGGAAGAGGTGCCATCTTATCAGGTTGGTCTTACTATATTTGGGAATTTGGAGGTTTTCTTTGTTTTAATTTCTTTGTTGTCTTATTGCTTTGTAAGCTTAATAAAAGACTCTAGGACATAAAAGAGAACTCAAGCATCATTCTCTCATCATTATCCCTTTCTGTTACTCTAGAGCTTAATAGCTATTTGAGTGACTAAGTCTCATTTTTCTGAGTGTTCCTTTTTACTTTTTAAAAACTACTAAAATCCCTTTCTCAAACAGGAATTTGAGCTCTGATAGACTTGGGCATTTGCTTATACTAGGAGTTAACTACTCACTATGTGTTTTTGGAGTAGGCTTCTAGTTGTACGGTGATAAGGATTAAAGGGAATTGATTACAAGACAAAAGTAATAACAAATGAAAATATAAAAGATCTCTGAGATATCTCACAGTTGTACACTAAACAAGTAGATACTAGGGAGATGATCAAATAATAAAGGGGGCTTAAGAAAGAGGGACTAGAAGAATGAAACTCAAGTAACCAAAAGAAATGATAATAAAGTTTTTATAAATCCACTTGAGGTAGATCTTACCATAATAGGCTCTCTAAGACATGTGTTTGTCTCGCATTATGACACTACTGCCCTTACCTAGTCTAGTAGTCTGGCTCACCGTCAATACAACAGAACTATCTAGAACTCTTGTGCCATTGTGTGGGCTCTTCTTCAGCTGACTGTACAACTAGAAGCCGAATCCAATAATACATAGTGAGTGATTAACTCCTAGCATAAGCAAATGCCCAAGTCCGTTGGGGCTCAAGTTCCTGTTGAGGGAGAGGTTTGGTGGTTTTTTGAAAAGTAAAAAAGAACACTCAGAAAGATAGAGACTTAGTCACTCAGAATAGCCGTTAAGCTTTAGAACAATAGAAAGGGATGATAATGAGAGTATGATGCTTGAGTTCCCTTTTATGCCCTAGAGTATTTTATTAGGATTACAAAGCAATGAGACAATAAAGAAAGTAAGACAAAGAATTCCCAAATATAGTAAGACCAAAATGATGAGACAGTGCCCTTTTTGAACACTAGGTAACTGCTCCCCACCCTTCTAGTCCTACTCCTGGAATTCTCTCACACATAATAGATGGGTCTTGAACCTCTTGCCAGGCTATAGAAGGAGACAGCAATCTCAAGTCATCTTGCTCTCGAGCATATTATCTTCATCTAACCTTCTTTATAACTCTTTTCTCAACTTTTCTATCCCTCTCTCTACCTTCTCTATGTCTTCTCATTCCTCTAGAACCCAGTTTCCTTCTCTTGTCATTGCAATGTGACTCTGCATTAACTTGACTCTCTTGATCTTGATATAATTAGCCATCAGTAATGATGGCTTAGATCTGATTGTAACTTTTCTAAAAGTAGTCCTACTAGCTGCTGAAAGGGGCAAAAGAGATGTTTACTATGACAAGCAAGTAGAAAAGATAGTAACAATTCTTAATTGCATGCTAAAGGGTTTGTAGAAAGAAGAAGGAAGTGGGGGTATCAGAAAGAAATTAAAATGTGAATATGCAGCTTATTTAGAATCTAAGTATAGAAAGAATGATGAGAGCTCAATCTAGATCCTATCTGCATAGTATTCCTAAGGTGTCCATCTTTACACACCATAACAAGCTCACTAGTAGAATAGTCAGTAAACTACTCATGGGCCTTACCACACTCAACCAAGCCCTTATTTGCACTCCCACACCAAACCTTATGGGTGTGATATGACCTGAGTCAATGATTAGCTAGGCTTTTCAGGCCTGCTACTTCATAGAAGATTGTCCAAGCAACCACTGCATCTTGTCTCAAAAAAGAGTAGGGTATATGATAGGAAATATTTACCAACTCAATCTCTCACCAAGATCACCCCTTATATACTCAAGAGAATTGCATTTACAATCTCAAGAGCTTCTGAGATGAAGACAAGGGCCAAGGAGGCTCTCTCCATCAATCTCCACTCTGTGAAATATATTAGAATATTACAAATGTTGGAAACTCAATTAAAAAGAAATAAAAAAGGAAACTCTTCACTCTACTACTCTCCCTTGCATCCCTTCTCTATGACACCACCCTATGACCACAACAGCCATCACCTCCCTGTCCTCTATACCTCTGGACATGACCATGTAATCCTGCTCTACCTCTATACTCCACTCCTGCCTATTGTTCCCCAAACCCCAAACTAGCTTTCTTCTACTCTGAATATGGTCTAGAAACACATGACAGTATGTCTAAGCATCAGTGATATGATTGTCATCTGGCAGCATATCCATTTCTTGACTGAGTTCAGCAATGATGGGATCACTAGTTACTAATAGACTTTTGATCTGTTGTCTTGGTGTTATATTAGTCTAAGTCTGCTCTAGATTGAAATTATCTTGCATTCCAAGAATATCCCTGAGCCTCTGACTTTTAGAGCTTTAACATTGATAGTTTGTATCTGAGAAACCTGATGTTAGCTCATCAGTCTTGCCTCCCAAGGTATATGCTTTTCTAGCATGTGATAGCTTGGTCACTACCTGATAGAAGTACCCAATTTTGGGTCTAGATTATGTCTAGGGCTTGTAGGAGGTCTCTAGAGTAGGTTCCAATAGTGAAATCTAGGATTATAATTTGTATCCCATGCTATATTTCTACAGAAAATTCTCTAGCAGCATAATACTGCTGAGGTATGATGTCACTCTGGTAGCACTAGATCTTCAAAGTTTGTCTCTGTCCTCAAGAGCACTTCTAGAAGGGAAACTTGTTAGAAATTTAATATAGGGCACCTGGGCAAGCATCTATGAGTTATATGTAGTAGTGATCATAGTTACTACCCTGCTACTCAAGTTTGAGTTCATGACTAGGTATCTAGGAAACATCTCTGGGGGGCTAAACTCTTCTCTCAAGCCAGTTATTCTTGTTATTAGGGTGTAAATAGTCACTTATTTTGCCTAAATGGTCATACAGCATAATATCTCTCCCTCACTATAAATGACTGCCCTTAGTTGTCTTCTCATTTATCTGGCAACCTAGTATGTCCCATATCAGGATCTATATTTCAGATCTCTAGCCTACAGGCTGTTCTTCTAGCTTGTACCCCAATGAGGTCAAGTCTCTGTTAGATGTGCTCTGGACAGTCCCTTAGTAATATTTAGGTGATTAATTATTTAGTAGGTCACCTGACTTGATGTGTAATTCCCTATGGACTTGAAGTTGGCACTCTGTCACTTACAGTTGTCCACAGGTGATAATTAGTTCTTTATCTCTTTTAACTCTGTCACTTACAGTTGTCCACAGTATCACTGAGTTGCTAGGACCTCACAGTTGTCACCACTGCCCTGAAGATAACAGTCCCTTTCTCTATACATCTTGTTATGACTTGGCAAAATAGCTAAGTCAATATTTATTTTCTTTTCTATTTTCTTTTATTTTATTTTTCTTATTGATGGACATGTGAGATAAAAGTAACTCATAAGGAAGCATAGGACATTAGGACAGGGTTAGGGTTACAAATGTATATAAGTAGTGTACAGAATCCAATGGGAACTCTATCGAGTTCTTCTTGTCAAATGCTGATAAAGGAGCAATTGGCTTTATTTTGGCTCAGGAGTTGGCTACTCTGACATTAGAACTTGATATCACTTCAGAGCACCATTTACCTTGGACCTTGCTCATTCTCTCATCTTATCCAAATCAACCCTTGGCTGCTGATCATTGTGATCGGTAGCCATCTTCATACATAGCCAGGCCCTTGGCTTAAGGGGACTTCACTGTCAGTTAGGGACAGTGGGTGGAAGAGTGGTACCAAACTTAGGTATCATTTCTAAGACCTGACCTCACAAATGAGCGGTGTTTAAGTAGTATACTTGTATCCTTTTCTCAGTATAAACCTTGTGCTGCGACTCCATTGTGAGTTGGTACATACAGAGGAGTGACGGTTACCTTTAGAGGGCTGTCTAGATTAGGGATCCCATCTGTTGGGTAATAGACAAAGTACTATTAGAGCAGTAGTTAGTAGGGCAGTAAGTGTCTGGTTGGGTGAAGATCTTGTGCCCCAACAGATGTAGCATTAGTAAGATCAATCATTAACTCTGTACCCCTTGCAGAGACGTAATACTATGTCTTTGCAACAATACAATTCACTAATAAGCAACTTGCTCAAAGAGAAACACTCTCTTGCCAAACTGAGGGAAGAACTTAAAGAGAGGAAGGGAAGAAGGGAAAGTTATGTTTCAGTTGTAAAGGGTTTAGGCACCTGGCCTGTAACTGCAGGAACAAGAGGGAAGGAGAGAAGGAGACAGTTGTTCTCCAAAATAAGTTCAAAGTGTTGAGAAGTAGGATAATACAGTGTAGAGTGGAAGGGAGAACAATAAGGAGAGTAGGGGTGGTAAAGGTTGAATGTTTTAAGTATGGGGAAAGGGGGCACAAATGTAGAGAGTGTCCATTGTGGGTGAGAAAGAAAAAGCCAGCGTGCCTTGTAAAGAAAAAAGTGCAGGAAAAGGAGAGGAAGTTGAGGAGAGCAGAGGGAAACAAGACAGCATGCATGGCTGAGCCATGAGAGGTGCAGCAAGGGTAGAAGAGGAGCTCAATAGAAGAGCTAAGAAAAAGGGCTAAGGAGCAGTATAGCAAAAGAGTGTCACAAGAAGCAAGGCTATTAGAGTTAGAGTGGTGTACAGAGGAAGTAATAGTAACATATGTGCAGTGTGAAAGATGGGAAGAGAAGGGATATCATGTGGAAGAGAATAGGAAGCAGGGAGTAACCAAAGACAGGCAGAGATAGTGTGAATGTATGGGGAAGATGGTGCAGCCTAGAGAGGCAAAAGCACAGCAAAGCAGTACATGACCAAGAGAGTCAGAAAGCACAGCCAAAGAGGGGGGTAACCAAAGGAAGGTCAGGAGAACCTTAAAAATACTAAGAGAAGTATGAATGACCATTGGAGTAGAAAAGTTGAATACGCACAAGGGCGTTGAAAGGGGCAAAAGCCTGGCATAAGCTAAAGATACAGTGTTACGCCATTAGAGAATTTTCTGTAGGAAAGTAGCATGGGATAAAAGTTATAACCCTGGGTTTCACTATTGGAACCTACTCTAGAGACTTCCTACAAGCCCTAGACATAATCTAGACCCAAAATTGGGTACTTCTATCAGGTAGTGGCCAAGCTGTCATATGCTAGAATAGCATATACCTCAGGAGACAAGATTAATGAGCTAGCATCAGGTTTCTCAGATACAAACTATCAATGTTGAAGCTCTAGAAATCAAAGGCTCAGAGATATCTTTGGAATGCGAGATAATTTCAATCTAGAGTGGACTTAGACTAATATGATACCAAGACAGTAGATCAAAAGTCTATCAGTGACTAGTGATCCCATCACTACTGGACTCAGTCAAGAAATAGACGTGCCACCAAATGACGATCATATTGCTGATACTAGGACACACTGTCATATGTTTCTAGACCATATTTGGAGTAGAAGGAAGCTGGTTCAGGGTTCGGGGAACGATGGGCAGGAGTGAAGTATGAAGGTGGAGCAGGATTACATGGTCATGTCCGGGAGGTATGGAGGACAGGAAGGTAATGGCTGTCACAGCCGCATGGTAGTATCATAGAGGAGAGACGTGAGGGAGAGTAGTAGAATGAAGAGTTTCCTTTTCTATTTCTTTTTAATTGAGTCTCTAACATTTGTAATATTCCAATATATTTCTCAGAGTGGAGACTGATGGGGGGAGCCTTCTTGGCCCTTGCCTTCATCTCAGAAGCTCTTGAGGTTGTAAATGTGATTCTCTTGAGTGTGTAAGGGGTGATCTTGGTGAGAGGTTGAGTTGGTAAATGTTTTCTACCTTATACCCTACTCTTTCATGAGACAAGATGCAGCGGTCGCTTGGACAACCTTCTATGGAATAGCAGGCCTGAAAAGCCTGGCTAATCATCGACTCAGATCATATCACACCCATAAGGTTTGGTGTGGGGGTGCGGATGAGGGCTTGATTAAGTGTAGTAAGGCCCATGAGTAGTTTACTAACTATTCTACTAGTGAGCTTGTTACGGTATATAAAGGTGGACACCTTAGAGGCACTATGCAGATGCTGCTGGACGCCATCCAGCTACTTCGCTTGACGCTCTTCAATCCAAAAGTGCTGCTGCCTGCCTCGATGCATGGAGAACATCCTTCGCTCGTCCTTCATCCCAGGGTCGTCATTTCCTCCCTCTCAA
>Ga0153998_1000098_pt1 | contig 14331 bp, 14 predicted proteins | sample TSNC082MetaG_FD_104725 | JGI IMG/M metagenome (GOLD analysis project Ga0153998, IMG submission 104725) | Attine ant fungus gardens microbial communities from North Carolina, USA - TSNC082 MetaG | ecosystem: Host-associated > Fungi > Mycelium > Unclassified | place: USA: North Carolina, Lumber...
TATTTGTATCTAACAATGGACTTGAGATTGATTTTTCTTATGATTTGAGAGATGAAGAAATAAGTCAGAATAGCAGATTGTTGTTGGAAGGAAGTACTGTAATCTTTCAGACAATAGAAAGAAAGCATAGTAGATTAACTACAACACAAGCTCAATAATACAATATTACAGAAAGTAAACAAACTTTAACCTCACAGACTGTTGAAGAAAAGGAGCATAGCAACCTGACAGACAACACTATCTGCTACTTCACAGACTGTTGTAGGAGAGTAGCATAGTGGACTGACTTCAACACAAAGTTCAAAACACAGAATTAGTAGAGGAATCAAGCTAGGCCAGAGGCCTGGATGAAAATCTTGTATACTAAAACTGATAGTCTGTGTGCTGCAGTCATATGAGCACTAACTAATAATACTACTGTCCTATTTATAGATACACAGGCACATCAAGGCAGAGATAGACGAGAAGGTAAAGAGGGTAGGAAGACAACTTACCAAGTTAGGTTAGCTCTTTAGATAGGAGCTGACTTAGAGTCTAGGCCGTTCCCTAGGGTATCCCCTTACACTATGGAAGACAACAATATCACTGTCATCACCAACTCTATATCTGCTGCTAGCAAAGTTCTTGAATCCAAAGTTGACCCTCTCCAGAATATAGTCATACCTGTGGCCTATGCCATCAAATAGTATCTTACTAGAGATGACAGAAACAGAATATATTTCTGGTATTGTCCAAGCAAAGCCAAATGGCCAAGACACAAACTAGTTGACAATCAAGTTAAAGCCAGCACTAATACACCAGAACTCCTCTGCAAAAACTCATACCTCTTCAGCAGGAAAAGAGAATATAATGATATCCTACAAAAATGGCAATCAACCTTTGCAAACAGCCTCAAGAGGGGTCACTATTTTCTGATATTCAAGGATAAAGACCAAAAAGTTATCAAACCAACATATGCCAAGAGCAGCTCATAGCTCCCTAGCATAGGATTTACCAACTTCCTATGTGCTTGCTTCACATGCATGACCACAGGCCATACCCCTATTGGAGAGTATAGACAAAGGTTTTTCCCCAACCTTCCCACTAGCTGCCCATATAAGAAAGCCAAAGTTCAGACTCAAGAACACATTGTCATGGAATATGACCTCTATGACCCTTCTACATGCCCCTATAACACCATTATCAACAGCTTCATCTACTTCCTTGCAGACAACCCTGGAGTGTTCAGCTTTGACTATGGATAGAGACCCACCATAGCACAACTCTTAGGAATAAAGGCACAGCTTCCTTTCTTTTATTTTCATCCTTTCTTTCTTCTTTTTCTTTGTTTGTGTATCTAAGTAGGTACTTTGTACTTACCATGGTCTGCCTACATACCCCATGTAATAAATTGTTGATTTTTTTAAAAAAATAAATAAATAATAATACTTATCATATAACTCCATTCATTTGACATGTGACAGTAACATTATCATGTAATACTTTTCTGCATTCCTTTCTTATATAGTAAGTCCAGATAAGAAAAAAAAATAATAACTTAGCTATTTTTGTCACAAACTTCATTTGGCTATATCTCCATCAATTCTTCAATAATCCTCATGGTATTAACAGCACCAAAAAGCCCTTGAAAAGACCTTTTGATCAATACCAGTCACATCTCGAGGCAATTAGTATTGGCCAAGCTATTGAGCAAATCAATAGGTAACCACTATGGTACTACATATTAAATTGCCAATATCTCAGAAACTGCCACAATATATGCCTTGATTTTGGGTATCATAGAAGCCCTCCTTATACCACTCAGAATTAGCCTAAAACAGCACTGAGGCAATTAATATTTATGAAGATATGAAGATCTCAATGTTTGCACATAAACTTCATCAATTACCTATAGATAGTCATTTGTCCTTTTCTTAGAACAAGAGACAGCCTCCATATGGTTAATTTATTACATTTCCAAGCATAAAGGCACTACTATATGTAGAACAATAGGTAGTAGCATGTGATGATCTATCCTAGTGCACAAACCATCACTTTTCTGTATTTAAGGACTCATAGTCTGAGGATTAGATCTCAGACTTAACAACATCTTTTGTCACTGTCTACCTTCACATTTCTAAGCTTTTTGAACATCCAATCTTCAATCACAAACCAAGTAAGTGACTATTTGTGATAATTTTGCTAAATCATGACACTCCTGTTTCCCAATTAATTTCTGGATTGTGTGCCTCCACCTATGGTATCCCCAATATTATGTCTGTTCTTTCTAGGTCGTATATATATCCATTCTCATTCCACATAATTTTTATAATACACATTTACTTCCACTTAATGTATAATTGCTCTCATACTGTTATTTGTCCCATCTACATTTCTTACTTTTATTGGCCTATTCAACTTCTGCAGCTTGAACTTATGTCTAGTTGCTATTTTTCTATCTATAAACATTCCTGTTGTACCATTGTCCAAGAGTATTTTAATTGTTATGCCCTGTCAGGGGATACTAGATGAAAGACTAATTAATAACATTAATATTACATAATACTAAACATTAATTAATGTAGTGATAATTTTGTCTAGTTTAGTCTTAAACTTTTTATAAAATTTGCAACTATACCTTTAAGTGCCTTTCCATGACATTTTAAGGCTTAACTTACTTAAACCTATGGTTGTTCTTGATCTCATCATCTTGCCTTGCCTTGCCTGTTCTCACCCAGAAATTCAATCATAATGTAACTAATCACTTGTTCTCAATCTAACACAGTTTATTCAGATGACTCAAATGAGCCACCTACTCATCTTGAAGTTCTAGGAGAAACTAGCAAGAAAGAGATAGATAACAATGCAACAATAAACAAACTGCAAGCCTAACTCACCTAAATTCAACTACAACTAGCCTCTCTCCAGGGAAAGAAATCTCTCAAAACCCTAATACCCCACCTAGCCTCTGTCCAATGCTATTAGTTAAATCCTCTTAATGACAAAGCTAAGAATGAAAAAAGTTCCACAATCCAATCATTTTTTGGTAATCCCCAAGACTTTAATTGTTTTCTTACAAAGATTCTTTACCATATTAGAAGAGTAACTATAAACAATTGAAAAGAACAGCCCTGGAAGCTAACGAACATTAGGTATTCAGATGAGGAGAAAACCCAAATCATAGCACAGCCCCCTGATTACATAATACTCCCAATATTACAACTCTTGTTATATGCTTTGTCCCTGTTCCTGCCACACAAATTCCCTATTACACTGGTCCCTTACCATAGGAGGAAAAAGATCACTGTTGTTTTCTTAGACTATGCCTTTACTGTGGAGAATCAGGTCATATTGCTGCCTTCTGTCCTACAAAAGTACCTAGCCTCCAATTAAATACCATTGGCAATTCTCCCTTAAATAAATATATAATATTAGCAATCTAAAACTGGGATTCAGGAAAAGCCTAAGCTCAACTCAGCCAACCATTCCCAAGTTGAGCTCTTTATCTGATAAGGACTATATTGCTCTGTACCAGTTTCCTCTCCTATTTCCAATGATGTAATTACAGTCTCTTATCTAATGGTGGAGAGAAAAACAATAAATCAGACTATATGTTATCTCTTTGATTATGGTATAATGGCCAATTTCATATCTAAGCTATTTGTAGAGAAATTATACCCAATATCATTATGTAAGTATAATGGTCCTGTAAAGAACCTTGATAACAAACCTATGACAACCAACTCTTCTTTAGTCTGCTATCTGCAGTATGACATCTAAGGCATGAAATTTCAAGATTTCTTTATTGGTGCCCTGACTGGCAAATATGAGATAGTATTAGGCATGCTATTATTCCAAAAAATAAACCCCTGGATAAACTAGATGCAATACCAAGTTTATCTCCAGAAGGAAACAGAAACAGAACTCTAAATTCAAGAGAAAGTACCCTTTTTCAATTGAGTTAAGACTCATAAGGATCATATATATCAGGAGAAAGGATCACTAAGACCTTGCTATCACCTCTATAGGCTTTATACCTATCAATGTCCAAAAACCCTCAAACAATCACTCTCCCAACAATAAACAAAATAACACACAAGATACTATCCTAATCAAGATACAAACCATATAACTGAAACATACACCTTTAATACACTTCTCTATGCTACCTAGATCAAAACTAGCTATGATATACCCAAATCTATCCTCAAAGTACTCTATCTATACTGAGAATATACAGATATCTTTGACACTAATGTCATACAATAACTACTATCTTACAGGGGCTAACTAGACTACACTATTGACCTGATCAATAGCCAGAACCTGTAAGGGGACATCTAGAGTGATGCTTAGTAAGTTCTGAGGGTCTGATCTATTAGTGGCCCAGTGACAGATCGTGTATCATATTTCCACTGTTTCTAACCTCTTCTGTCTGTGTCATGCAGTGCAATGTCTATTATTAGTTATTCTAGAACATTCTGTTGATTATAGGTCAGTTGCCATGGTGCTGTGTGCCTGACTATCTAGTGTAGTATATATACTAGCAAGTGTGTAGATATACCCCCACTTGAATCTCAAACTAGCTTCCAGGACTATCCACTAGCTTAAGGGTGATTGCCTCTGAGTAGTTCCCTAACAGAACCCACGATGTAGACTAGCATACTGCCATTTCAAGAAGAAGCTACAAATCCTCAAAGAATTCCTCTAAGACATGGAGAACTGAAAGTTTATTGACTGAAGCACCTCCCTAGCTGCATCACCTACCCTATTTGTAGAAAAAAAGAACACTACCAATTTATGCCTTTGCATAGACTATAGGGTGCTTAACAAAACCACCATAAAAATTTGATACCCTGTCCCTGCTATAAACTCACTACTGGATTGTGTCCAAGGCACAAAATACTTTACAAAGATAGATTTGAGGGTAGTCTTTTATTTACTAAGGATATGAGCCAGTAACAAATAGAAAACAGAATTTAGAATGCCTTTTGGACTATGTAATACACCAGCCTCATTCCAAAGTTATGTGGATAGGGCCCTACAAGGACTAGAAAATGAACTAGTAACCTACTTGGATGATATTCTAATCTTTGACTTAACACTAAACAAACTCCATAAACACACATATTACTGTCTCCAAAGACTTCAGAAGAATAGACTATATGCAAAACTCAAAAAATATGAGTTTAAAGTGACACAGACTAGAATGCTCAGATTTATAGTTGATAAGGAGAGTATTAGGATGGAACAAGAGTGAATATTAACAATACTGGACTGGCCAGAACTGACAATGTTACAAACTTCATTCAGACCTATCTCCACCAATTCTTCAATGATTTCTATGGTCCTAATGGATCCAGAAAGACCTTAAAAAGACCTTTCTATTGATGCCAGTCACATCTCAAGGCAATCAATATTGGCCAAGATATCAGGCAAATCAGTAGGTAACCACTATGGTACCATGTATTAAATCACTGATATCTTGGAAACCGCCATGATTGATGCTTTGCTTCTAGGCTCAGAAGAAGCCCTCCTCATGATGCTCAGAATGAGCCTAGAACAACTTGAGGCAATTAATATTCATGAAGATATGAAGTTCTCAATGTTTGTATATAGACTTAATTAATTACCCATAGATAATCATTTGCCTTTTCTTAGAACAAAGGACAGCCTCTATATGGTTAAGTTATCTCTATTTCCAGTACAAAGGCACTACCATATGTAGAACAATAGGTAGTAGCATATGATGATCTGTTCTAGTGCACAGACCATCACAATTCTGTATATAAGGACTCCCTATCTGAGGATTAGATCTCAGACTTAACAACATCTTTTGCTACTTGTCTAACTTCACTTATAAGCTCTTTTTGAATACTAAACTCACCCATCACAAATCAATAAGTGGCTATTTGTGATAAAGTCTATTCATAATTCCAAATCCACAGTCTTTAATGATACATTGATGCATCATTGTTACCTTCATCCATCATTGCCAATATCTCTTCTACTAACCACTCATTATCAGACCAGGGCCAATAATAGTTGTAGTCCCATTGTAAGTTCATAACATCCTTGGTACTTGTACCCCATCCAGATCAAGGTCCCAATAGAGAAGAGTCTCTGATGTAATCTGGGAACAAAGTATACTGGAAAAACCTGGAGGTCACCTTAGTAAGGGTACTGTTCTTATTTTCTATAACATAATCCACCATAACAGCTCCTTGTCCTATTGCATAGATATCTCCTTATGATTTTTTGGCAGTAGCTACAAGGATTTTCAAATTTTGTATGTTCCTGTCAACTAGCTCACTGCTACTGATTGTGATTTGATTATCCCACTCTGTTCTGTTGATCATTATTTCAGATGCTTGTTTGCTTATGTCTAGGATACTCATTGTTTGTCCATTATTTACATTTGTTGTCTTTTCATCAATAAGATATTAATGGCCCTCATAGGTGTTATGAGTTCCTAATGCCCAGTGTTCAGATAAAAGGTATATTATAACCAGACTGATGTTAGAAGACTACTAACGGGTTTTCTTGATACTACTTTAGGTGGCACAAGGTAGAGTCGAGGTGGTCACGAGATGAGTTTGTAACAATAGGTTTAGACATGCTTTCAATTGACTCTGTGTGCTGCACCTGCTCACATGATCATCCTGTTGACAGATAGAATCTATTGAATTCTCACTCAATTGGCTTGTCAAATATTTTCTACTTCCATGTGGCATCCCTACTCTTGCAAGAGTACAGGTACATGTGTCTTTGTGGAATTGAGCTTTCTATGCATGTATATGGGCATGTTATTATATTATCTGTCTAATTACTGAGTCATGCTTGTGCGCATCTCGTAAATTCTGTGAGGTGTGATCTTATATACAAATCTTCCTGGGCTTCTTCAGACAGTGATGTTAAACTCTTCCAAGGAAATCACACTGCAGTTCATCAAGATATGTGTGGAAGAGCATTCAATCCCCAACATTAATGTATCAGCCAACAACCTCATAAGTATGGTACCCCAGACACGACATCACATTCTATTGGTAAAGCACCTGCATCAGAGGCCATGCATCCCAAGAAGGGATTTCAACCAATGTCATTGAGGGCCTGGAGACGTTGAGCATGGATTTGAGGCAGATGTCGTGCAACTGGGAAATTGCCTCATTACTATCCCTGGCCCAAAGGGAGATGTATCCGATAATGGAAGGTTGCCTTCAGAACACGTAATTACCTGGTTATATGTGCCAAACTAAAAGGTGATGACTCGGACGAGATCTCAGGCTTGTTTCAGGTTTGGAAACTGAGGGATCATACTGAATGCATGTATCCTCTAGGCATCAACACAGACACACTAGTCCCATCTCATGTTATTCATGGAATCACAACACTCATTTCATCTTTTCCATTTCACTGACAAAATACATCTTGGCAGGTACCCACAGGAATACTCACCTGGTAGAAAGCTCTTTGCATGTTGCTCTTAGGAAGATGATGACGTCCGATTCTGTGATATATGGACTGGTCAACTCTGCGACAGGCCCATCACAATGCCTGACATCTACAAGATTATTCTCTCACCTGCCCTACTTGACCGATCCCTTAGCGACTAACTCATCGCTCTCCACTGTCATGACACAGACAAAATAACCCTCTTCAACGTCTGCACTGGCCATGTGTATACTCAGTCCTGGTACCCAGAGTGGTGCATGGAGATGGAGCCAAGTTGGTGTCCGATCAATGCAATGATCCAACCAAATCCATAACCTAATCAAAATTTATGACATAGCGGACTGCATAGCTAAGCACCAGAATTTTACTCATGAATATGTGCTTATCTTGCGAGGCACCAGGGATAGATGGTTGATGTGCCAGGATGGCTTGAGTACAGGAAAGCTCTATGTCTAGCTCAGACAGAAATGACCTGGGGCCAGCCAATAAAGGTGGACCTCTCTAACTTCGGCACCGAGTTGACTGAATGTATTAACCAAGAGTGGCTGAAAGAGCTCAAGGAAAGGAGTATGAATCTGCTTAGGTAGGGACTCAAAACACACAATCGCATACTCGCATACACTTGAATTCTTTTACAATTTTACTATAAATTTATTCAGTATTTACCATAGAAAAGTCTGACATATGTTATATTCCTGTGTCAATATACAAACCTGATGTTCACAGTGCCAACATTCACCTTTGTCTTGACAACATCATTTTTACTCATACTATCCTTCTTGGCTGATATCACTGGCGGTTTGGCTGATTTCTCTAGGGATGCAGACAGCAAACTCTAATTGCATTTCAATGGCTCAGCCCTTCCTTACAGCTGTCTCATATTGCAGCTTACAAGAGGTTGTGTCTGTTGAACAGGAAACTGTCGGTGAATTGCCGAGTAGCTTCAAGACATTCACCTCCATTGATTTCAGAAGATTTCTGGCCAACATTGAGCTCACCACATGATGACCATGATAATTTTGATAAAACCTTATCTACATGTGTGAAAGGAAAGTTGATTCTATTAATGAAGTATCTTGCCACAGAACACTTATTAATCTCCCCTGATTTGTACTTCGTCCTTGAACAGACAACAATCACCAAATACAGAAGTCATTGTCTTTATTTTCATGCCTAATACTATCCAAGCTCTAAAGAACAAGCTGCTCATTTTACAGGTTGTTGTACCATTCCTCACATGTGTACAATGCAGGAACATGAAAGCGGTACCAGCACCTTTGGATATTCTTTCACTTATTTAGGTATAACAATATCATTGTTTCTTGAAATACTCGATCAAGGTCTCGATAGTTTATCAACTCACTGGTAGTCAAAACATGAGGAGATAATGGGTTAATTATTGAAAGATTTTTGTCGTTGTCAGGATCAGATGATGTATTGCTGTAGGACATCATGCATTTTATTATGTCCATAAGATTCTTTTTGGTCCTCAAGATTTATTTGCATCCAAACAAGAAAAAAAAACCAACATCGAAAAAGGCAAACATATGTGATACGACCTAACTTGACTGCTTCAGGTCAGATAATGTATAGGTGTTAACTGATGGTCAGTCACCCCTTTAGCACCCTTCTTTAAGTCAATCAATATTTCTATGCCATTTCTCACAAGACAAAGACTTTTTCAATCCAATTATCATATTCTTGATTCATGCATTCACTTGGATTTGAATATGAAAGAAATTAAGATAACGGTGAGCTACTATGATCTTGGATAACAAAATACCTCAAAACACACTGAGGTGCCCTGAATAAATCACAAGTGATCATTGCTTAGGCAAAGCTCAACTCACCAGTTGCCTTGGATCAGCTGTTCACTCATGCCACACTTCGGAGGATTGACTATTTGCCTTGTCAGAGTGCTAGAAAATAAGTGACTTTGAACTGGGTACAGAACACAATGTCCTTGGTTATTGTGACAAACAAAAATATGAGGGCCATCAATTAATGAAGAGATAATTGTAGATAACCTTCTGATGGCCAAAAATAATCGAGGAACCAAAAATGATCAACAAATGATGAATAGCAATGAACACATGTAACATAAGCATAGAAAACAAAGTGTTGAAATGGATCATTTCTCAAGATCAGTGGCAGTGAATCTGCTGATCTTTTTTGATCAGTTCCTGTGATAGATAAAAATGGTCTGAAATGTAAAGTGCAAAGTTGTAATGTGCTGCCAATGAGGTAGTAACAGTGACAGACTGAAATATTGAAAAGATCAAATATGAGTTATTTTAACAATGGAAGGGGCAAGGAACACCTTTGAGGGTAATCAATGAAAAAATAATATTCATAAATGTGAAACAAATGATGACTGGAAAATGATCAAAAAGCCACGTGCTGATTGCGACATCAAGCAATGTGATCCAGAAACTGAAATTGGTCAACAATGTTTGCATGCTCAGTACTTTGTAAAGTGCCTGCAATGATGGATCAGAAATTAAAAATAACCAGACCTCCAATGGGAAATCCTCCATACATTGGTCTGTCACTGATCGAAGAATGATCATCATTTGTTCCGTTCCTGTTGATTGATTCAATGATCATTATTTGTTCTTATTTGCAGTTGCTGTCTTTTCATATTGATGGTTTAGACGCACTTTCAATTGACTTTGTGTGCTGCATCTGCTCACATTATCATGCTGTTTACAGATATATCCTGTCAAATTCTCACTTGATTGGCTTGTCAACCTGTTGGGAGATCAAGCTGACACCATGATCTGGCTGAATTTTCTCAGGAACCTTCTGGAATCCTTATTTAGTATATAAACTTGATATCCATTGTATATAATTATTGGTTTGCAACGGAATACACTTTATTCCAAGTCAAACCAACGTGCGACTGGGTTTCTGCAATACAACCATCCCTACTCCCATGTGGCATCTTTACTGCTGGAGGAGCTACAAGTATGTGTGTCTTCACACAATCAAGTGCGCATATGAGCATCTTGTTGGATGGTTTGTCTAACTACTGAGTCACGCTTGTGTGTGTCTCGTAAGTGCTGTAAGGTGAGAGCTTATATACAAATCTCTCTAGGCTTCTTCATCAAATTCTTCCAAAGAAATCGCATTGTGGATCATCAGTATGCGTACGGAAGAGCATTCAATCCCCAACATCGATGTATCAGCCAACAACCTCAAAAGCACGGTCCCCCAGGCACAATGCTACATCTCATCAGTAGAGCACTTGCATCAGGTATTGTTCAGAGTCGAATTCTGCATCTGGTATATGAGTTCTTAATGGAGGTAATAGTCTCAATACCTGAACTATTCCAGTCTCCATGGACGTCTCGGTCGAACCTTTCTGCGTAGTTTGTTCCATAATCAAATCGTTTTAATCTTTTCATTACGACTGAGGCTGGGTTCAATGAAATGCATATGTGCCCGTTCAAATTTTGAGCCATACCAGCACTTGCATTGTTCCAGAAAATCCAATCACAGTATTAGGGATTAGAGGAGCGACTATCAACTCCACGAACACTCGAGTCTTTTGTAGTGACTCATTTATTTTCCTCGATTATTCTTTAACATTCGAGACACTTTTGAAGTAGTATAAATACTGTGTAGTTAAGATCAAAAAGGTTATCTAATTCTTTGTCTTCGCACCGCTGTTTCTTAAAACACAGTGCGGCCCAGTTGATCTGATTCTCAAACTTCGTCGGACCTGTTTAAATGCCCAGCTAGGGTTTTAATGCTGTCTGCAATGTGTTTCATCATATTATGACATGCGCTGATCACACTCCAGTTACCGAAACATTGACAGAAGACGCGAGTTTTTTGTTCTTTTGAAGAGTTGATTGTTGCAAAAGCTTGAGCAAGTTGAAACCCTCCTTGAATAAAACGTGATATCATCATCCAACAAACGCAATCATTACAATATCCGCTAACAAGGAGCAAGAAGAAAGAGAATCAAAACACATGCCAATTGCTTCGGGAACCTCTCAGCCTATCCACACCTTCTCCTGCGTGGCACCTCCCCCTGACTCCAACAAGATAGGATTGATGATGAGAGATCTATAGAAGCAATTCATCCCAAAAAAGGCAATAAATCAATGTCAGCGAGAATAAATGCATACATGAGAATGTAAATTGAAGAGTAGCATTTGTCGAGTTCTATACCAAGGAGAGCGGAATGGAACCATGCATGAGGAGCCTAGTATGCGTTCGTACATGTTTTCAAGAGAAACGCGTCGTGGATAGAAGACGTGGCCAAATAAGGAGTATCCGCTTTGTCTCATACTATGCATACTTGACGAGCGCTATGACCCACATACAAGTTCGCGGTGATCTAATATGTACATTGTTTAAGTGGAGTTCGCATTCTCTCGTCAGCAGTATTGTGACGAGAATTGTCTTGATCGGTGTCGGGCTTTTGAGAATTGGGACTTGCAAACTTGCATTCAGTGGTGGAAAAATCCAACTACTGATGACAGTGACGTCAAGTACGATAGGGTTGATGTGAAAGGGAATGCACCCTTGGAACTTTGAAGAGTTTATTGGGCATAGCGTAGTTGAGTGTCTGAGAACGTCGTATGGCCAGAAACGAAGGAGCTGGTGCGAAGGAAGGATAGATGGAGCAGAGAGAATGGTGGCACTGGAAGAAGCAAAGGACTCGGGACAGTAGAGGCTGGAGGTAGGGTTGCGGACTTGAGAAAAGAAAATGGCAAAAGATTAGCACGCTATGACGGTTCATGATGGTAAAACACTTACATTTTGTGTAAAGATGCCGTATCTGCATCTGAATGCATTCTCGGTTGCTCTGCATGATGCTTCCAATTATCTATTTGAAATATTGAGCAAAGTAAAATCACTACACTGAGACTGTTAAACTGGTGGAGATGGCTGGGCATTGGCATCTTCAACGTGAGCACCGTTTAAGGTGTTCATCTATCATCGAGGTTGCAAGGAATGCCATTTGGAGAGTGAGTAGAAATTGTACATATATATGAGAATTAGTGACGATCGAAGACATGAATGTGGATGGATCACTCGAAGCAACTAATCGCATGACGGTCGACACGTCGTCCTTGGTGAATTTGGTGGTTTTCTGAACGGGCATGCCAGTATCTTGAGAGTCAATTCTACCATAGAGGTCAGCTGAATTCCCAATAGGCGTTGCGGAAAGGTCTGCAGTGGGTAAATGAGTTTTGCAAGGCGGGGTCAGTATGACCAGGATGCTCATAAATATGACGATCGCGGTGTGACAGAGTCCTCTTGATCCACCCTGAAGATTGCAACTCGAAAGCGATAGGTAGAGAAGTCAAAGTCAAATAATATATCATCACAAACTTGTTATACACTCATTGCTCTTATTTGGTCTCTAGCTTCGATGTGCCTCCTTTGAAAACATGTACAAACCTGATGCATATTCTCACGTATGTCTCTCCGTACTCTCACTGACACTGACTTCATGCCTTTCTTGGGACGCATCGCCTCTATAGAACCCTCTTCGTCTATTTCATCTTGTTATATTCAGGGGAAGGGTTACCACTGGTCACGTAAGAGATGAGGTGGATGGGCTGGGTGATTCAATAGGGTGATAATGAAGCAATGGGTGAGTGATCTGTTTCTCTTGCTTCTCTATCCTGGTTGACAGACCTCGTAATGTTTACGTTCGTCATATGATAATCTCACGTTGTACTCGGAACTCCTAAGGAAGGTTTCAACATCAGCTCTTTGATAAAGATCGGATCCTTGCAACGAGTTGAACTTTGCCCAAGTAGTTGTAGATATTCATGTGATCTAACATTCTCATGGAAGGAAGCATCCTGACACACAAATCAAAGTATGGGCGGCAGGAAATCCTTTCACTCTCGAGCGAATCCAGCATCTGCGGAAACACCTGACTTCCCAATGTGAACTGATCTTTGTCCCATCAGAGCACTGAACCCAGATCAGCTGCGCTGTGAGTGGATTTTCTGGAATGATGCAAGTGTTGGTATGGCTCAGAAGTTGAACGCGTACGTATGCATTCATCTGGGATGGGCTCGTGACTGAATCATTGACTCAGCCTTGTTCGTACTTGAAAGAACAAAACAACTCGATCATGCGACAAAATGTATGTCATGTATGTCAATCATTTCTCCTCACCATAGTGATGTTACTATAGTCGCCGCTTGAGATTAGCTCCAATAAGAACCCATATCTCAACAGAGATGTGGAACTTGACCCCGATCAATACCTGATGCAGGTGCTTTACCGATGGGATGCGGTGTTGAATCTGGGTTACTTTTGAGGTTGTTGGCTGATACATCAATATTAGGGAATGTTTGGACACAAGTGTATGAAATCGCTGATCTAACACTCTTGATTGATGAAATCCATCCATCCACTTTGTCTTTTGGTTCAATTATCTCTGTAACAAAGCCGTGGGCTTCATCACTCACCTTGCAATGCGCAGGGGATGACCTTCTCTTCGGTTACTCCCACTTCTCACTGACCACAACCTCTACTGATTTTTTGCTTGTCAATACTGACACAGGTCCATGATTCTTCATATTCCAAATCGATGGCATTTACCGACAGCGACGACTTGTCGCAGACATCATGGCCATTGATACACGAGCCCGTCAGGTCAGATGACGAAATGATATATTCGATCACAAGAATTCGATGTCCACAATGGTTTAACGCCGCCCATTGCGACTTGTTCTGTTCCTGTCCACTACCTTTTGGACTGATCATCCATCCTCGTCTCGCCTTCATCATTGTTATCATCCTCTGCTCAAGATGAGGAAGGGAACTTGATCAATACCAACGCGATTTAGAGTTATCTCCGGCCTTCCCAGATGCTGATGAGGTCTCCAATACACTTTTCAGTGACGAGGCAATGTATGAACA
>Ga0153998_1000100_pt1 | contig 14233 bp, 16 predicted proteins | sample TSNC082MetaG_FD_104725 | JGI IMG/M metagenome (GOLD analysis project Ga0153998, IMG submission 104725) | Attine ant fungus gardens microbial communities from North Carolina, USA - TSNC082 MetaG | ecosystem: Host-associated > Fungi > Mycelium > Unclassified | place: USA: North Carolina, Lumber...
ATAGTCTGAGGATTAGACCTCAGACTTAACAACATCTTTTGTTGCTTGCCTAACTCTGCTTCTAAGCTCTTTTGAAACTATATCCAGTTCATCACAAAACAAGTAAGTAACCTTTTGTGATAGAAACTCAGGGGGGAGATAATACAGTTGCATCACAATACTCCAGTAGGAGGGCATGGAGGGAGATAGAAAATAACAGAGTTGGTCACTAGAAACTATTGGTAGCCAGGAGTAATGAAAGAAGTAGGAAAATATGTAGATGGATGCGATACTTGTCAGAGATACAAGAATCGAAGTGAAGCACTAGTAGAAAAGCTAATGCCTAATGCAATTCTAGAGAAACCATGGAGTCACATTTTGGCAGATTTCATCACCAAACTGCCATTAGCTCAGGGATATGACGCTATCTTAGTAGTATATGATTGCTTTAGTAAAATGGCACATTTCATAGCAACAACAGAGAAAATGTTGGCAGAAGAACTTGCCAAATTATTTCAAGACCATATATGGAAGTTACATAGACTTCTGGAAAGTATCGTATCAGATAGAGGAGTACAGTTTGCAGTGGTGAAAGGGTGCAAAAGAGAATTGCACACTGGGACAAACAAAACTATGCTGTGCCAGCTCCCAATTGCATGCTAAAGGTCTGAGGGGAGATAATCAAAGATGAAGGTTTATAAACAATTAGAAAATAAGGATTATATACAGTTCCAATAAAATATACATTGGTGGTTGTGAAAGGATTATAAGATCTTTCTAGATCGTCATTGCATAGCCTCCCTAAGATGTCAACCTTTACATACTGTGACAAAAGCTCCTCTGGAAAATACAGTTAGTTGATCACTCATGGACCCTCCACACTCAGCTGCCCCCTTGTCTGCACCCCCAACACTGAACCTTACAGGTGTAATGCAATCCAAGTGTGTACCTAGCCAAGCTTTCCCAGCCTGCTGTCCTCTCTGAAGCCTGTCCGAGTTGCATCTACATCTTCTCTCTAGATCGAGTTCTGGGTATATTCTGTGTTCTTCTCAAGACACCCCACTAGTCCTAGTCTTCTTACCCTCAATAGATCCACATTTACAATTCCAGAGGCAGTGTAGATGGAGGTAGAAGTCAAGAGGTTCTCCTTTTCTTCCAACTGCACACTAAATACTATATTAAAATGATTACAAAGCCCCGAAACTCAAGGAATAAAATATAAAAAGAAAACTATTACTACTTTTGATGTTCCTTCAAGCTCTTCTTGTGCTAAGTCCACCCCAATTCCCAGTGATAATATGTCCTTATGGTGATGCATCCTTCTCATCAAATCCTTCCCATCAAAGATGATGCATCTTCATCATTGCTTCTCTCTAGAATATTCTTCTTGATCTCCTATCACTCCCTTTGATATTGCTTTGTAAGAAGGCCCTCTTTGGTTACCTATTAAGTAGTCAGTAAACCCCACTCAATGTCTAGTATCTCTGAGTCACATCCTAGGGCTCATTTATCTAAATATAATTGATCTGATGCCATCAATACTTAATTGCAACCAGAGTCTATTTATCTAAGTCTGTCGTCCGAACACTACTAGTTCTAGAGTCCCAGTCTATCATATCTCTAAGTCAGTTCCATCCCATAATGGATCTAGAGCATAGTCCTTTTATGACTTTCTTCCTAAACCTGATGCCAGCTCATCCTGCTTGCTTCCCAAGGTATCAACATGAGCTCTGGTTTGGTTCTCCCTTGCTCAATATCTTTATTATATAGTAGTATGTTCTGAGGATATAAAAAGGGTTTTAGAGTAAACTCTAATTAAGAATTCATTGGTATAAAGTGTATCAAATGTTATCTTCTGCAGAAAATTCATTTGCGGTGTAATAGTGGGAATGATGAAGGAGTTGAATAACTTATTGGGAATCCAGACAAAGCTTTCGACGGCCTATCACCCTCAAACAGATGGGCAGACAGAAAGAATAAACTAGGAGTTAGAGCAATACCTGAGGGTTTTTATCGACCATAGGCAAGAACAATGGCCAGATTGGTTGGGAACAATGGAATTCATATATAATAACAAAATCCATACAGCAACAAAAATATTGTCATTTAAAGCAAACTATGGCCAAGACCCAAGGATGGGATTTGAAGGAAGGAGGAAGGGAAAATATGAAGCAGCAGGAAATTTTGTGGAAAGAATGAAGAGGATCTAGAAGGAAGCTAAGGCAGCACTAGGAAAAGTGTAGGAGAAGATGAAAAAGTTCGCAGATAAAAAGTGAAGGGAGGGAGAGGAATACAGAGTAGGGGACTTAGTATTACTAAGTACAAAGGACCTGAAATGGCAGATGAAAGGAAGGAGATTGGAGAAGTTGACCAAACATTTTGTGGGATCCTACAAAGTCAAAGGGATTACCTCTAGTAATGCAATAGAATTAGAACCACCTAAGTCTATTAGAATACACCTTGTAGTTAACGTGAGTAGAGTACGACTCTATAAACCACAAGTAGAAGGGCAGAAGATACCACCAAAACTGGTCATTATCAAGAGGGAGGAGGAATTTGAGGTGGAAAAAAATCTTAAATAAAAGGACAGTAAGGGGGAAGGAAAATTTTTTGGTTAGATAGAAGGGATATATGGCAGAAGAAGACACCTGGGAAAATAGGGAAAATCTGGAGAATGTGAAAGAGTTGGTTAAAGAGTTTGAGAGGGAGTACGGAGAAGAGGTCAAAGAACTAAGGCAACAGGAGCAGAAAAAAGAAGAGAAGGAATTTAGTCAAGAACTACCAAGGGAGTTTATGGCAAAATTACTATACAGTTGGGGGAAAAAGAAGTATGAAAGAGAAAGGGAAAAGAGGTAGGATGAGAATTGGAATCGATAGAAAAATTCCTTGGAATGAGGAAACTTGAAAAGAGGGCCATGTTATAAGAGCCCCAAAAAGAAACTAACTTCCCATGCATTCGAACATTTGATTTATAACCTCAAATCATACAATGGGATATAATTAGCATAGGAATTTAGATAATCAGATCATGTGACCAGGTCAGGTGATTATAGAACATTCTAGAAGAACATGTGATCATGGACTAGTAGTCATACAGCCACTGTAAAATAGTATAAGTAGTAGACCAATCCAACAAAGAACTCCATTGAGTTCTTTCTGAACATCCACCTAGAGTGATCACTAAGAACTATCACAGTCCTTCAATAACACTACCCATGTTGTCAATTAAATCTATAATTAATGGTAGTGGGTAGTTATTCTTCACCATTTGGTCATTTAGGTTGCAGTAGTCCATTACCATCTACTTACTCCTATCTTTTTTTCCTACAAAGAATACCAGTGACATTTGAGGGGATTTTGATTGTCTGATATATCTCTTCCTTATGTCAAGAACGGAAATGGCAGAGAACGGAGGGCAGAGTTATAAATAGAATTATACTCCAGAATGGTGTACTGTTGTCATGACTTGGTAAAATGGCTAAGTTAAGATTTATATTTCTTTTCTTTTCCTTTTTTTTTCTTTTAGATTATTACTAAGGTAGAGCATGGGAAATATCATGTGACAGTCACAGAGTCACAAAGGTATGACTAATGTCACAGAATGGTCATGTCACACATAGTCACAAGTCACGGTCATAGCATGTGACAAAGAAGTCAGCTAATGGACATAAGAACTATGGGAGACAAGGTATATAGCCATAATAGTAATTGTGTATATAGTGTAGCAAATCTAATGGAGACTCTATCAAGTTCTCTTTGTCAATCGCTGAACAAAGAACAGTTGGTTTTATTCTAGCTTAGAGTTTAGCTTTCTTACAACTGTACTACTTTGGAGAATAGATAGTACTTAACGATGAGGAAGGGACCTGTTAGGGTGCACTTCACACACAAGCAAAGGCCCAGTAAGCTTATTGAGTAGTCCCAGAAGCTAAGGTAAGATTCAACTGAAGTATATCTACAACAGAAGACTAGTATTTATACTACTAGATTGTCAAGGCACCGTTCTCATGGTACCTGACAGATATTCATACTAAGTCCAATAATAGTTTTACAGGAATCACACAGTATGTCACAGAAGGAAAGACAGGAGAGAGTGAGAATGCGATCGGTGAGATGACGGCTCTTAGGTGGGAACCTACTCACGTCACTAAGCATACCTCTAGAGATATCCCCTTACAGGACCCCAAGAGAAGACTCTGGCAAAGAGAAATAATGTTGGAGTGGAGTACGACTTTAATGAACGACCTTGGCTTCAACTTATGTGTTGTGCTCTGGTCTCTAGTTATGAAGTGGTCATGTATTTTGGAGTTGAGGGAAGTTGTCAGAAAGAGGTCCTTGGGAAGTAAAATAGGGACGGAGTGAACAGGGATAGGATTAGGACCAGTTGACATTAATTTACAGACTAAGGAATTACACTATAACTACACAGTACTTATAGGAAGTCCAGAATAAGAGAAGAGTAGTCTACTATGCTATCCTACTATTATTAATTTTAGGAGAATTATTAGGAGAAATAAATTACATAATTATCATATTTCCAGAATATAACATCTTAACTAATTGTCCACAAACTTTTAAACCTCTTCTCTTTCATCCTTGAATAGAAGGTAAATCCTTCCTTTTTGTAGTTTGAATGTTTCTTTGTGTTATGACCTTGAGGAGTAACTCAGGTTGCAACTTCAAGTAAAGACTTGAGGATGATATGAGAGTTGAGGAAGGATACAATTGGTAGAGCATAAGGAATACAGAAGAGTATCTACTGTATATATATCTATATACCATGAGGTAGTAATAAGGAGAGCATATGGCAGACATGAGGTCTGCTTAGTAAAGAACATGCCCCACCAGTGAGGCACTGACTGAGCCATTGAATATATGAAGTAATCTAAAACAAAGAAGTGGTCCATGTAGTTGTATTATGGTAAACACCTGTATGAAATGAGATCAATCATTACACTTTGAGATCTATGGCATGATCCCAAATCTTTCTTGTCAGCATCCTTTTTGATTCCACCTTCCCAAAAACCTTCCTCTACTTTAGAAATCTTTTTGGGACTATCTCTTTAATTTTCCTATGGTTTTCTTCAATTTCTTCTTTTCTTCCCCAATCCTCTTTATTGTCTATTGCCCATCTAACTATTTTTTCCTCTTCTAGAATTGTTACTCTCTTTCTCCTTTTCTTCTTCTCTTCTCCTTTTATTTTTGTCCCACTGCATAAGGGTAAACATCTTGTCATTTTGACTTCTCCTGTTTCCTAGTTTATCTTAGGGTTATGTGCCGTCAACCATAGTATTCCCAAAATTATATCTGTCTTTCCTAAATCGCATATGTCCATCCTCATTCTTTTTACATGGCCTTTATAGTACACATTCACTTCTACCTGATATACAATTGCCCCTGCACTATTACTAGTGCCATCAACGTGTCAGAGTAGCTAGTTCCAGAGCCAGAATAAAGCCAACTGCCCCTTTATCAGTGTTTGACAAGGAAAACTCGATAGAGTTCCTATTAGATTTACTACACTATACATACAATTACTATTATGGCTATGCACTTTGTCTCCCACAGTCCTCATGTCTATCAGCTGACTTCTTTGTCACATGCTATGACTGTGACTTGTGACTCCATATGACATGACCATAGTCACACCTTTTGTGACTCTGTGACTATCATGTAATATTTCCCATGCTCTACCTTAGTAATAATCTAAAGAAAAAAAAAAGAAATATAAATATTGACTTAGCCATTTTGCCAAGTCATGACAGTTTTGGTGCCTTTATATTCGCACCCTCCACACTCCACAAATGTTACTACTTCTCATTTGGTCCTCTATCCTTCCTTCTCCAATGCTGTGCCTTTCAGAGGCATGTCCTATGCACTGCTGTGTTTCTGTGCTTTTCTTCACAAGGAGTATGCCAGTCTTCTCTTCTGCTGTACCTTTTATGGCATTACCACACACACTACTCCTCCCTCTCCTCATTCTCTTTTTTCTACTCCACACTGCATAACTTGGCTACTCAACATTTCAAACTTATTTTGGGGAATTGTCTTCTCTTTTTCTCCTTCTGCTCTGTTCTTGCAATTTTGGGCCAGGTACCCAAACCTTTTGCAATTAAAACACATCTTTCCTTTTCTTCCTTCTAGTTCTGCCCTTAATTTAGCAAGGGCATGCTTTTGGCTGAGCATGCTGCTCATGAGAGAGTTGTATTGTGTTTGAGATATTGTGACAACATCTCTAAGGGTACAGTGATGGGGATCAAAGTGAATTTGATCACAAAACAAAGGTGATAACAAATGAAAGTAAAATAATCTCTGAGATGTTTTACAATTGTGTACTAAACAAGTAGACACTGGGGAGATGATCACATAAACAAAAAGAGCTTAAGAAAAGAGGGAAATAGAGGGAAGAACACTTGGATAACTAGAAGAAAGGATAATAAAGTATTTATGAATCCACTTGAGGTTGGTCTCACCATAATAGGATTTCTAAGACACATGTTTGTCTCACATTGTTGTCACGCTGGACAGCCATTTAGGCAATAAAAGTGATATTTTTCACCATAATAACAAGAATAACTAGCTCGAGAGACCAGTTCAGCCCCCCAGAGATGTTTCCTAGATGCCCAGTTGTGGACTCAAGTACCCCACTTGAGTAGCAGAGTAGTGGCTGTGACCACTACTACAGAGACCTCATAAGGATTGTCCAGAGAATTTCATAACAGATCTATAACAGAATTCCCCTCTAGAGTACTCTCAAGAGTAAAAAAAACCTTAAAAGATTGTTTTCTATAAGGATGACATCATATCTTGGCAGTAGTTACTTATTTATAATGTCTAGGTTACCATCAGAGCAGAGCCATCATCGCTGATAGCTAATTATAGCAAAAACCAGCAAAACGAGACCTGTAAGGGGACAGCACTAGAATCACTTAAATAACCTGGTAAGGTGCATAGTAGCTAGCATGCCTATAGATCCTCGGAGTCTGCAGTCTATAGTTCCCTTCCCTCTAGTTCAGGTCTGCCATCAGTACTATGTAGCCTTATTAGGTATGGTAGTTATTAGTGTTCTGATCTGTGTGGCTATAGCAACTGGCACACAGACCAGGCTAGTCTAGTATATATAGCTAGTGATGTATGGTAGAATACCTTATCTCAACATTGATTAGAGCTCCTGGGCTATACATTGCTCTTACTTAAGTCGCCTCCTCCACTAATGTTGAGCGTGATCTGGGTTGTCTCCAAGTAGCCTGTAAGGGGACATCTAGGGTTGTGCTTAGTAAGTTCTGAGGGTCTATTCTATTAGTGGCCTGTTAACAGTTCGTGTATTGCACTCCCACTGTTCCTAAGTCTTCTTTGTCTGTATCATGCAGTATGATGCCTTTTCTCTATTATTAGGACAATTGTGATTACTAATCTATGTATATGTGACTGCATGTGATTGTCTAGTATAGAGTATATATACTAGCAAGCTGTTGTAGATATACTTCACTTGAATCTCAAACTAGTTTCTGGGACTATCTATTAAGCTTAAGGGTAATTGCCTCTGAGTGGTTCCCTAATATAGCCTCTTACAGATATTACAACACAGTAATGCATTGAATGTCTAGAGGACTTTTGAACAGACAAAGGACACATGGACAGGACTCTTCAAAGAAATCTGGGACTATATCCTTCTTCTATATTTGGACTTATACTAAATAGGACAACATTGGACTAATCCATTATTAGACACTGACTCGACTTGTCACCTTCATGGCTTCTGTCACTGGACTGTCACTTAACTAGTCACTCTTAGTTACAAGTAGTATTACCACATTGTAACATAGTCACAATACCTAGTTAGAATAAATACAGCCCAGAAAGAAAAGAGAACGGTAAGTTCTTTCTTTCTGTATTCCCTCTGTAAAATCTTACTCTGAGGAATTGGTACTCTTACTTGTCTAAGGACAATCTCAAGGGTGCTACTCAAAGTCTTGTTGACATCTCTCCTCCAATATAACATTACTGAAAACCTTAACCAGATTCTCTAGTGAAGAGTATGGAGATATCAAGTATTAGATATAGGCTTTAAGTTGAAACACATATTCAACTAAGGTCTAGAGTCTTAACAGTTCCCCTATGGACTTAAGGGGGGATGTCAGACTAGCTAACTCCAAAGCCAGAATTAAGCCAACTACTCCTTTATCAGCGTTTGACAAGGAGAACTTGATAGTGTCACAAACTTCATTCAGCCATATCTCCATCAATTCTTCATCTATTCTCACTGTCTTAATGGCTACGGAAAGCCCTTGAAAAGACCTTTTGATTGATACCAATCACATCTTGAGGCGATCAATAATGGCCGAGATATTAGGCAGATCAACTGGTAACCACTATGGTACCGTTTATTAAATCACCAATATCTCGGAAACCGCCACAATCTAAGCTTTGCTTTTAGTCATCAGAGAAGCCCTCTTTATACCACTCAGAATGAGCCTAAAACGGCACTGAGGCGATTAATATTAGTGGAGATATGAAGGCCTCAATGTTTGCACATGGACTTTATTAATTACCCATAGATACTCATCTGTTCTTTTCTTAGAACAAAGGACAGCCTCCATATGGTTAGGTTATCACTATTTTAAGTACAAAGGCACTACTATATGTAGAACAATAGGTAGTAGCATGTGATGATCTGTCCTAGTGCATAGACCATCACTTTTCTGTATATAAGGACCCATAGTCTGAGGATTAGACCTCAGACTTAACAACATCTTTTGTCACCTATTTAACTTCGCATTTTTGAACTCTTTAAAGTATCAAAGCACCCATCACAAATAGTAAGTGACCATTTGTGATAGATAGAGTTCCCATTAGATTTGGTACACTATATATATATGCAGAGTAACCCTAACCCTATCCTTTTATCCTGTGCTTCCCTATGAGTCAACTTGCTCTCATGCGTCTGTTGATATTACAAATTAAAATAAAATAAAAAGAAAAGAAAAGCAATATTTAAAAATAAAAGAAAAGAAACGAAAAGACAAAGAAAAGAAATAATGACTTAGCTGATTTGCCAAGTCATGATACTACTCCCCTCTCAAGTTTCCTTATCCCAAGGATTTTTCCTACAACTCGTAATATGGGTCAACTAAGTTGCCTATCTCATTGTTGTCTTCTTCTATCCATTCTCATATCCCTAAATTTTCTTCCTTGATTTCTTCTTCCTTTGGGATTGTCTTCATTGTTCCTCTTCTCTTAGGTCTCTTGCTCTTCCATCATCTCCAATTTCTTTCCAATCTTCTCCAATATTCTTGGTCATATCTCTTGTCTGACTATCTGAATAGCTTTTTTGCCATAAATCTTCCCAGCAATTCTCCTCTTCTGAATGTTTCTTCCTCTCGTTCTTGTCTTGTCACATCTTCCATGTCTCATTGATATTCTCTCTCAAATTCTTTGATCACCTCTTTTGCATTCTCTAAATTCTCCCTTCCTTCCCAGGTATCTGACTCCGCTGTGAATCCTTTCCAACATACTAAATACTTATCTTTCCCTCTGACCTTCCTCTTATTTAGTATCCTCTCCACCTCCCATTCTTCTTCCCCTTCGATTATTACTGGAGCCGGTTGCTCCTTTCTTTGTCTCTCTACTTGTTCTACATATCATCGTACTCTACTAATGTTGACTACCAGATGTATCTTTACTGTGCTAGGTAGTTCTAATTTGACCGTATTTGATGATACTATTTCCTTGATTTTGTAAGGACTGACAAGTCTCTCTGTCAACTTCTCTGTCCTCCTTCTGACTATCTGATATTTCAGATCCTTGGTACTGAGCATGACCAAGTCCCCTACTTTATACTCATCTATGTCCAATCTCTTCCTATCGGCATACTTCTTCATGTCTTCCTACACTTTCCTTAGTGCTGCTTTTGCCTCTTCTTGTATTTCCTTCATCTTTTAACTTTTCTGCCTCTGCATATTTCCCCTTCTTTCTTCCTTCAAACCCTATCCTGGGATCTTGCCTGTAATTTGCCTTGAAGGGCAACATTTTCATACTAGAGTGCGCTTTATTGTTATATGCAAACTCAGCTGTTCCCAACCATTCAGGCCATTGTTCTTGTCTGTGGTTGATAAACATCCTTAGGTATTGCTCTAGTTTTTGGTTAACCCTCTCTGTTTGTCTGTCTGTTTGAGGGTGGAACACCATAGACAATTTACTTTTTATCTCCAACATCTCATTTAGCTCCTTTATTAACCCTGCTGCAAATTACAGTCCTCTATCCAATATGATGCTTTTGGGTAGACCGTGCAGCTTCCACACATTGTCTCTGAATAACCTAGCCAGTCCTTCTACTGACGTTTTCTCTGTAGTAGGTATGAAATGTACCATTTTTGTCAATCTATTGACTACTACTAAGATCAAGTTGTATCCCTAAGCTAAGGGCAACTTCATGATGAAGTCTGCCAATATATATGTCCAAGGCCTTTCTGGTATTGAATTTGGCATTAATTTGCCAGCTGGTTGTTCTGTGCAATTTTTGTTTCGCTGACAGGTGTCGCATTTCTCCACATATCACTTTACTTCTTTTGTAACTCCTGGCCACCAAAAGTTTTGAGTGACCAGCTCCACCATTTTCCACTGCCCTCCATGACCTCCTACTGGCATATCATAATGCAGCCTGATAATTTCTGCCCTAAGCTTACTGTCTTTTGGCACATACACTTTTCTTTCTTTGTACATTATGCCATTAACTTCTCTCCACTCCTCATCTCTCAACATTTTTACCCCTGCCCGCTTCATTTCTTCCACTGCTTTTATTACTTTGTTGTCTTTTACTTTTGACTTTCTGACTTCCTCTAGTAGATCCACCCCATCTACTATTATTTCTACAGTTTCCACCCTCCTCATTTCTAACCATTCCAGCTTTACCAATGTCTCATCTTTATTATCTTTTTCCACTCCGATTTCCCAGTCCAGTCTCCTACTTAGACTGTCTGCTTTCCCCATCTTACTTCCTGGAACATGTTTTAGCATAAAATTAAATCTAGATAGGTACAAGATCCATCTTGCTTGTCTCCTATTTAACTTTTGCGCTTTCATAAAGTACTTGAGGTTTTTGTGGTCTGTCCAAATCTCGAATTTCTCTACTGCTCCTTCCAGGAAATGCCTTTATGCCTCTAGACATCTGACTACTGCTAACATCTCTTTATCATGAATCTCATAGTTCTGCTCTATATTACTTAGAGATTTTGAAATGAAAGTAACTAGTCTCCATTTTTTGTCTGAGCACTTTATTGATAGTACTCCTCCAGTAGTGTTGAAAGGGTGCAAAAGGGAATTGTATACTGGGACAAACAAAACAATGATGTGCCAGCTCCCAATTGCATGCTAAAGGTCCAAGAGGAGATTATCAAAGTTGAAGGTTTATAAATAATTAGAGAAATAAGAATTATATGTAGCTCTAGTAAAATATAAGTTAGTGATTGTAAAAGGATCATAAGATCTCTCTAGATTGTCATTACATAGCCTCCCTAAGGTGTCAACCTTTACACACTGTGACAAAAGCTCCTCTGGAAAATACAGTTAGTTGATCACTCATAGACCCTCCATACTCAGTTGCCCTCTTGTCTGTACCCCCAACACTGAACCTTACGGGTGTGATGCAATCCAAGTGTGCACCTAGCCAAGCTTTCCCAGCCTGCTGTTCTCTCTGAAGCCTGTCTGAGTTGCATCTGCATCTTCTCCCTAGATCGAGTTCTGGGTATATTCTGTGTTCTTCTCAAGACACCCCATTAGTCCCAGTCTTCTTACTCTCAATAGATCTGCATTCATGATTCCAGAGACAGTGTAGATGGAGGTAGGAGTCAAGAGGTTCTTCTCCAATCCAACTATACTCTGGATACTATATTAAAATATTACAAAGCCCTGAAACTTAAGAAATAAAATATAAAAGGAAAATTATTACTACTTTTAGGATTCCATCGCCTCTTTTCTGCCCTAAGTCCTCCCAAATTCCCACTGATGACATGGCCCTCTTCTTTCTTTGTGATGATACATTCCCTAACCAAGTCCTTCCCATCAAAGATGACCATTCCTACTAACACATTGTCTATAAACGCTACTACTTTTCCTTCATTAATCAGGTCTCTCAGAATTTCGTTTATCATTGCTTGGAACGTTGCTGGTGAGTTTGTTATTCCAAAAAACATGACCGTTGGTTCGAATGAACCAATGTATATTATAAATGCTCCCTTCCACTTGTCCCCTTCCTTTATCCTTACATTGTTGAACCTCCATCTTAGATCCATCTTTGTGAATACTTTTTTACTACCCATGTTGTCAATTAACTCTGTAATCAGTAGTAGTAGGTAATTATTTTTCACTATCTAGCTGTTAAGGTTGTGGTAGTCCATCACCATCCGCTTACTTCCATCTTTCTTGCTAACAAAAAATACTGGCGACATCTGCAGGGATTTTGAGGGTCTGATGTACCCTTTTCTTAGTTGGTCTTCCATGAAATTTTGGACTTTTCTCCTTTTATTTTTGGATAGAGAATAAATTTTTTCTTTTTACAGTATGGACGTCTCCTTGAGATCTATAGTATGATCCTAGATTTTTCTTGTCGGCATCTTTTCTGACTCTACCTTCCCAAAAACTTTTTTCTACTTTAGAAATTTTCTTGGAACCATCTCCTCAATTTTCCTATAGTTCTCTTCAATCTCTTCTTCTCTTTCCCAGTTCTCTTTATCATCTATTACCTATTGGACAATTTTCTTTTCCTCTTTCATTGCTACTCTCTTGATCTTCTCTCTTTTTGAACTCTTTCCGCCGCACAGGGGTGGGCATCTCGTTATTTTAACTTCTTCTGTTTCCCAGTTTATTTCTGGGTTGTGTGCTACTAACCATGGTATACCTAATATTACTCCTATCTTCCCCAGATCACACATATCCATCCTTATTCTTTCTACATAGCCTTTGTAAAACACATTGCACTCTACTTGGTATATAATGGCCCCTCCACTATTGTTTGTGCCGTCTACATTTCTAATAGCTATTGGTCTATCTAACTTCTGTAGCTTGAACCCATGCCTAGCTGCTGTCTGCCTATCTATGAATATCCCTGTTGCGCTACTGTCCAAGAGCACTTTTATCATTATGTCTTCGTGTGTATCTATCTTTTCTATCCCAATATTCAACTACACTTCTCTTAATATTTTGAAGGTTCTCCTGACCTCCTTTTGACTACCTCCCTCTCTTGCTGCACTTTCCAGTTCCCCTGACCATATGTCACTTTGCTGTGCCTTTGCCTCTTTGGGCCACGCTACTTTCTCTTCTCTTGCTGCACCTCTCGAGTATAAGGGGCACACTTGATGAGGCACCCAGTCACACTACAGTATAGTAAAGTAGACGTCTTAAGTTAGAGCGATGGATAGCCTAGGAGCTCAAACTATTGTTGAGGTAAGGTATTCTACTGTACATCACTAGCTATATATACTAGACTAGCCTGGTCTGTGCACCGGTCGCTATGGCCACTGACATCAGGACAATAATAACTACACTACCAGATATAGCTATGTAGTACTATGATGAAGACCTGAACTAGAGGGAAGGGAACTATAGACTGCGGACTCCGAGGATCTATGGGAACACTAGATGATATGAACCCTACCAGGTTATCTAAGCGATCTCAGGCTATCCCCTTACATCTTCTATTCTTGCTGCGCTTCTCCCTGTATAGGGCACACTGCCTCTTCTTCCTCTACTCTCCTCACCTCTTGTCACTCCTGTGCTTTTCCTCTTTCGAGGCGCGCTGGCTTCCTCCCTTTTTGTTGGTGTGCTTTCCCCTCTACTAGGTATGCCACCCTTACTTACTTCTGCCATAATAGATATTTCCTATATTTATGTCCTTCCTCTCCACACTTGAAACACCTTACAGCCACCATCCTCATGCTTCTTACTACTCTTTCCTCCACACCACACTGTATTACTTGACTTCTTAAAACTTTAAATTTATTTTGAGGCATCTCTGTCTCCTTTTCTTCCTCTTTTCTATTCTTGCAATTTCAGGCCAGGTGTAAGAGGACACCTAGGGTCGTGCTTAGTAAGTTCTGAGGATCTGTTCTATTAGTGGCCCATGTAAGGGTGACCAGAGGGAAGACTCCAGGAGATTCCTCAGTTAATTATAATTTATGAGATATGGTTACAACCTACCTCCAGGAGATTCCTCAGAGAATTAGATGAGGCTCCTGGAGGGAATAATCTATATTATATA
>Ga0153998_1000102_pt1 | contig 14159 bp, 10 predicted proteins | sample TSNC082MetaG_FD_104725 | JGI IMG/M metagenome (GOLD analysis project Ga0153998, IMG submission 104725) | Attine ant fungus gardens microbial communities from North Carolina, USA - TSNC082 MetaG | ecosystem: Host-associated > Fungi > Mycelium > Unclassified | place: USA: North Carolina, Lumber...
GGACCTCATGGATTACCTATTCAGTAGTCAGTAAACCCCGCTTAATGTCTAGTATCTCCGAGTTGCGTCCTAGGGCTCATTTATCTAAATATAATTGATCTGATGCCATTAATGCTTAATTGCGACCAAAGTCTATTTATCTAAGTCCATCATCCAGATACTACTGGTTCTAGAGTCCCGATCCACCATATTTCTAAGTCGGTTCCATCCTATAATGGATCTAGAGCATAGTTTTTCCATGAATTTCTTCCTAGACTGGATGCCAGCTTATCCTGTTTGCTTCCCGAGGTATCAACATGAGCTCTGGGTTGGTTCTTCCTTACTCAATGTCTTTATTATATGGTAGTATGCTCTAAGGGTATAGAAAGGGCTCTAGAGTGAACTCTAATTACGAATTTGTTGGTATAAAGCGTATCAAATGTTATCTTCCGCTGAAAATTCACTTGCGGTGTAACACCGGGACACTAGTTCTAGTATCTTCTAGCGTTTAAGGTGTCTTGCGATCGGGGTGTCATGGCAGAGGGCTACAATCTGTTTGTATAGGTCCAGACTCCGTGGTACATATATTTTCCCTCGGAACTAGAGCAAGCTATCTATGTTTGACCACTCCAAGGAGTGTACTGCCCTATTGGCGGAGCCCTGGAGTTCTCGTGCTGCCTTCACTATAGATTCCTCTTGGTCTCCATTGTGGTTCTCTTTGTAGATGTCAGACAAGATCTTTTACTCTTCGCCTGTCAATTTCACCCCTTCTAGGGTACACACTGCAATAGACTCTGGTTGAAGGAGGACTATGTTCTCTTTGTCCAATGCTCCATTTCTGTGATCAGCTCTTCTCGACAATGTATCTGGTTTGCCCATGGTACATTCAGGGTGGTGGTGAAGTAGGAAGTCGAACCTAACTAGATACAAGGACCAGCGGGCTTGACAACAGTTAAGTTTCTTGTGGTCGGTCTAGATCTCTACTGAATAAATCACTTCTTCTAGGAAGTGTCTCTACTCTTCTAATATGTGAATAATGGCTAGCATTTCCTTGTCATGGATCTTGTAGCTTTGTTCCACAGAGGACAAGAACTTGCTGTAGAATGCCATGGAATGCCATTTTCTGTCTATCATCAACTGCTGAGACAAGACTGCTCCTATAGCAAAGTCTGAGCTGTCCACTTCAATCTGGAAAGGCTCCAAGTTCTGAGGGGACATTAACACTGGAGCAGTGGTCACTGCTGTTTTGAGGTCCTCGAAGGCCACCTGTTCCTTTCCACTCTATGTCCAGACTTGCTTAGAGCACATTAGGTTGAAGAGGGGCCGGGCTTTAGCAGAGAAGTCTCAAATAAACCTTCTGTAGAAGTTCACGAAGCCTAGGAAAGCCTGGACATCCATCTTGTGTTCTGAAGTAGGCCACTCTCGGACTCCTGCGACCTTGACCAGATCCGTAGAAACCTCATTCTCAGAGATGACTATCCCCAAGTACTTGATTCACTCCTTGCAAAACTCATATTTCTCCAGATAGAGAAAAAGTTTGTTTTCCTGCAAGACCTGTAGTATCCATCGAATAGCCTTTGTGTGCTCCTCTTCCATCCTAGTAAAGATCAGGGTGTTGTCTAGATAGACCACCATGATGCCTTCCGCTATGAGGTTGTGGAAGATGTTGTTTATCATGGTTTAGAAGATGGCCAGACTATTAGTCATCCCAAAGAACATTACTAAGGGTTCGAACATGCCTCAATTAGTTCAGAAGGCTACCTTCCACTTATTTCCAGGCTTAATGCAGACGTTGTTGAAACTCCAATGGACATCCAGCTTAGTAAAGTATCTAGCTCTGCAGCGTTAGGATATGAGTTCAGAGATCAGGGGGAGGGGGTATTTGTTTTTGACTGTCATGAAATTGAGTGCACAATAGTTCTGAACCAATCAGAGCAAGCTATCCTTCTTCTTGATGAAAAACATTAGAGCTGCCATAGAAGATTTGGAAGGGCAAATTTGTCTGGTGCACAGATTTTCCTTTAAGAAGAAATTTAACTCCTTTTGTTCCACTGGAGACAGAAGGTCAACCTTCGATAACTTAGGCTCCGAGCCTGGAATGAGCTTAATAGCATGATCCCACTGCCTGTGCTCTGGGAGGATGTCGAAGTCTTCCTTTGCGAACACGGATTTGAATCCTTTAGTGCAGTCAGGTAAGATGAAAAGTTCTTTTCGTGTTTCTAAGGCTCGACAGGCTCCTTCCACAAGTTTCTGGGAGATCGTGGAGATGGTGTATAGATCTACTGCAGTGGACTCTGGGAGTAATCTCGTTACAAAGAGTCTGTTCCCTTGTTTGTATTCGACTTCACATATCTGGCAGGGGGTCTCGTCCTCTTCTCAGTCTTCTGCATACTCCAAAGGGGGTCCAGATCAACAGATGTTGATGGCTCTAGCCTCCACTTTCCTCCACAATACTTGTTTCTTTTGGATCATGTGGCATCCTTTGCATTGAAGGAGATATCGGTTTATATGTACTTCTCCAGTTTGCCAATCGACCTCTGGGTTGTGGTCCTTGAGCCAGGTGTAGCTGAGGATCATGCTCTGCTTTCTGAGACTGGAGACAGCAAAGAGTGTCCTTTCAGAGTGAGTTTTGTAATAGAGAACTACATCCATCACTTCAGAGATCTGACCTGCCTTGTTGGGGGAGCCGTCTATGTTGTACACTAGTATAGGGTGAGAGATGCTCCAGGTGCTCATACCTTTTGTATGGACAAAATCCCTATCTATGAAGTTGCCTGTAGCTCTAAAGTCTAAAAGCGCCTTGACAGAATGTACTTCGCTAGTGTCGGTGGTGCTGATCTTTATAGGGAGGATAATGGATGTTCTGCAGGTGTCAAGGGTGTTGGCGGAGAGTCATTTGGGTAGCCTCTTTTCTTATTTTGGCTTCCAAGGTAGGGCTTTCCTGTCCAGAGTGGAAGTAATGAGTGTATCTATAAGTTCACTGGTATCTGTATTGGTCTCTTTTACATTCAATACAGCAAACCTATTTACTAATAGCGACTGGGGCACACTTTTCACTAGTCATGCTAAGCAAAATCCTCTTCTGGAACAGGGCAAACTTCCTCCTCTTCTACTATATCCTTTAGGGCTATTAAGTCTTTAATCAATTTTTCCCTCTGTTCCACAGTTAACCTTTGGACGTCCAGGCGATAGATGTAAGGGGGCACTTGGAGGCATCCCAGAACACACTCAACTATAGTAGAAGAGGCATCTTAAGTAAGAGCATTAAATAGCCCAGGAGCTCTAATCAATGTTAAGGTAAGGTATTTTACCATACATCACTAGCTGTAAGGGGACTCCTAATCCGCGACTCCGGAGCCCGTTCCAGAGCTCCGGAGCGACCCTGTAGCCGATCCAATATTATGTAGTAATATTGGGTCTTACTCCCATCATTCCAAGAGCACTCCATTGCCACCCAACACACTTTCCTTGTTCAGACCCTAGCTACTGATGCAGGGACATGGAGACACTATAGTATATAATGTAGATTATTCCCTCCAGGAGCCTCATCTAATTCTCTGAGGAATCTCCTGGAGGTAGGTTATAACCATATCTCATAAATTATAATTAACTGAGGAATCTCCTGGAGTCTTCCCTCTGGTTGCCCTTACACTAGCTATATATACTAGACTAGCCGGTCTGTATGCCAGTTGCTAAGAGAACACAGATCAGGACACTAATAACTACTATACCTAATAAGGCTATATAGTACTAACTATGGCAATGAGAACAAGAGGGAAGGGAACTATGAATAGCAGGCTCCGAGGATCCGAGGACAGGCTAGATAATACTCACCCATACCAGGTTACCTAAGCTACTCTAGAGTGTCCCCTTACAGCAGGGGCAGTCTTTTATGAAATGATTGGTCTCTTTGTACCAATAGCACCCTTGCAGAGGTAAAGAGTGCGTCTTTCAGACTATGTCTATGTCCATAGGTATCCCTCCCAACAGTGTAGGTAGAGGGGGCCTCAGCAGAATGGAGGGCAGAGCTGCTAGAGAGAGACAGAGTATTGGGAGTGAGATCAATCAAGGAAGGGCAGAGTGCATAGGGGTCAAGGTCATTGAACAGAGCGTGGACTGGAAGGCTTCATTCACCAACCACACTTGGTCAATCCTCCAGGCTGCTGCATACCAGGCCTCCGGATTGGTATCTGTAGATGGTTCAAAGGGCATTGTGGCGATCTGACTTTGGATGTTTAACTAAAGTTCCCGGCAGAATTTTATTACCAGGGTCCAAGGGTCTGTGTAACCAGCATCCGAGACTAAGGTCAGGAAGCTATCCAAGTAATCATCCACTGTTCAGTTTCCTTGATAGTATGAGGACTTTTTCAAGATATTGATGGCATCTGCTTCTGCATTGACTAGAAAGAACTGACTCTGAAACTGCCATTTGAAGTCTGCCCAGAATTGAATAGGAAAAACGCCGGTGTCTGCTTCCTGGTGAAAGAGGTTTTCAGACTACCTTGTGGCCCTTTTATCTTTGAAAAAAGCAAGAGTCCAGAGGATTTTTTTCTCATCGCAGCTAAACTACTCTGGGGCTAGGTGCAAATACAGCATACAGGAGTTGAAGAAAGCTCGACTGGAACTTTGTTTGCTGGAGAAGTCTGGGAGAGAGAGGAGTTTTGGCCTTGCTCACTGTTTAGATGGAGCAACCGAAACTGAGAGAGGTAGGCTAACAGGCAGAGGAGGTGCGGATACAGGAGGTGAAGTGACGGTCGGAGCAGGAGGAGGGCCAGTCATGAGTTAAGTAAGTTGTTGTAGTTGAGCTATCAGGCCCGCAAGGGTAACATTGATAGTGCGTTCTGAAGCATTCTGGCATTTAGTGAGCTCTTGGAAATGGTGCTGCAGGTAGCCCAAGGTGTCAGCTATGGCTGGGAGGATATTCACAGGAAGTAATATCTCTCTTGGAGTGGAGTGCTCAGAGGACTGGAGTTCGTTAGTAAAGGGCGACTGGAGAACAGCTATCTACTGAGAATTTCTGGGGCTCTGGTGATGAGATCTAATTCTGTTATAAGGGTGACCAGAGCGGAAACACTTCAGGAGATTCCTCAGTTAATTATAGTTTATGAAGTATATTACAACCTACCTCCAGGAGATTCCTCAGAGAATTATAGTTTATGAAGTATGTTACAACTTACCTCCAGGAGATTCCTCAGAGAATTAGATGAGGCTTCTAGAGGGAATAATCTACATTATATATACTACAGTGTCCTCACATTCCTGCATTGGGTAACCAGGGTCTAAACAATGAAAGTGTGCTAGGAGGCAACGGAGTACTCTTGGAATGATGGGAATAAGACCAAATATTACATAGTAATATTTGATCAGCTGCAGGGTTACTTTAGAGAACTGATATGGGCTCTGGAGTTATTTGTGAGGGGTCCCCTTATAGTCTCTTACTTAGTCTGTCAGCTTTACCTATGCTTTTCCCTAGAACATGTTTCAATGTAAATATAGCAACTTAGCCTAAATGACTTAATTCCCCTCCAAGTCTGAGTTAACAAGGAAAACTCAATGAAGTTTCTGTTATTTATAGTATACTACTTATACAACTACTACATGGTCTGTGCACTACTTTCCTGCAGTCCTCATATAACTTAGTCATGTGACATCACCTGACTGTAACCTATAACCCTGTGACTTTGTAATACTTAGTTATGTGATACTTTCTCACACTCTATCCTTATGTAGTAAGTCTAGAAAAGAAATATAAATAATGACTTAGCTGTTTTGCCAAGTCATGACAACATAGAACAGTCTCTGGAAACAATCTCTTTAATATCCATGCCTAAAGATACCTGTTGTTGATTGGGAAAATTGACTGAGTTGTTTGAGGGTTGAGAAAGTGAGAAATTGTATATATTTGCTAGGTTACTACTGGGTACTATCATATAAGATGGTGGTATGAGTGAAAGAAGCAATGGCAATATATGTGATTCCTTTATAACTTGAAGAATCCAAAGTTAATTACATAATATTCTCAAAACTTGTTATGAAGGTGATGTAAGAGGACAATATCTAGGGCATTGCTTAGTAAGTTCTGAGGGCCTGAATTTATTAGTAGCTTATTGACAGTTTGTGTATTGCATTCCCATTGTTCCTGGCTTCCCCTGTCTGTATCATGCAGTACAGTGCCTTCTATTCTATATTTAGGACAATGTGTGATTATAGGTTGGTGCCTGGTGCCTGTGTGCCTGACCATCTGTTATAGTATATATATTAGCAAGTGTATGTAGATATACCCCACTTAAATCTCACACTAGCTTCTGGGACTATCCATTAGCTTAAGGGTGGTTGTCTCTGAGTGGTTCCCTAATAGGTGACTAACATATGAATGGTCACACATCCAACTACCATCATCTCCCCCCTTGAGTCTATGGGGGGACCCCTATTTTACTGAATCTCTACCACTAATATTGTCATGATTTCACCTCCCATCTTTATGTCTGCTTTATTTGTTTATTTATATTTGACTCGTAATCATCATGACACATGTTGGATGCATTGTACTAGTTGAGACTCTTGTTGGTGGAGCTTTTCTTGCTTTAGTCTCCTAAAGAGTGGCATCCGAAACGCAGATAGTAGTCCAAAAGGATTGTGCCAAGTTAATACTGTTGTCCAGGTGGTTTTGTAATCTCCTAATCAAAAACCCAATAGTAGAGCCCTAACGCTCAAAACATAGGTGGGCTGCCTTTGCTTCACCTTTACTATTGCAGGAAGTCACATAGGTTGGGCTTTGATGAAGAATAGGAAACATGCCGTTGATAGAATGAACTGATATAGGCCCTTCTCATAGAGCTTTGGCTCACTGAGAAGTCACCAGTACTTACCTGAAAAAGGGTCTGACTGGAGTACCTGTTTCAGTGTCTGTTTACAAGTGTTATGTGTGAGGAGGGTTGGTCTGGTTGCAAGGTATGGGAGGCTAGGGAGAGGATTGAGACATTGGCAGGAGCATATTTTGGACACTGGTATCTGTCATATAGTGTATAATTTCTCTACCTAGGCTACTGACTACAGTTGGGGTCTAGGAGGCACACTTACAACATGTACTAGGGGTGTGTAGCTACCTTTTACATAGTGCTGCCATGGTCTGCCTATGTGCTCCATGTAATAAATTGATGATTTTTTTTAAAAAAAAAAAAACATGTGAATGGTTTTTTGGCCTACTGTAAATACCTCTTACTCCTCATTTCCCTTTCTCTATAATTGTCATTCTGTATTTAAGTAGAGCTTTCTACCATGAACTGCAAGCAAGCACCATGTAATAAATTGTTGACCCAAAAAGATAAAAGATAGGTATTAATTTATCTATTAACCAAGTCTTGTAAAATGTTACATATAACACACAATATCAAAATGGCACAATCTACAGTATAACTTGACACCTGCTGAACATCTCCTGTGGTAGTCTCTCATATATCCTATGAGACTTGTCGTGACAGCCATACAAATCAGCTATCCTTGGCTTGTATCAGATTACAAGTCTTGAGGACAAGAGCACTTCAAGGAGCACCTAAAGGTATTGGAGGACCAACAAAAACACGGAGATGAGTGGAAGCTGAAGGATAAATGGCAAGTGTATCAACTATGCAAGAATGTTCATGATGAGTGTGCTCCCAACATATAGGGATAGATGAGTCAGAGTCAGGAGTGGAAGGTGTAGAAGAGGACGAGGAACTTGATATGGAACAGAATGAGGTAGATCGAGTACGTTGCAAACAGGTCGATCGATGTTGATTGATTGATGAAAATGATGAGTTTGAGTGAGTCCATTGATTAGCAACGGACGGAACAGACAATGGCGACTTGACGGCAGGATGTCGCCCTTGGTGCAGACGTAGATAGAAAGGAGGATGGAAGGACCCCGTTGATTCCAATCCGTCGCAATCCTGTTCGCGGTTGTTGACTCGACGGAAGCCCAGACGTACAGCGAACTCTTTTGAGAGCCTTTCAATAAAATCTTCGGATGTGGGTGCAGGATTTCTACGAGAATATTGAGCTGATGACCATGGCCATTCGAATGCAGGGAGCTGACATCGACCTGACTTGTGTACACCTACACAGGAACGCTCACGATAGGAGAGAAAGATATGTTCAGAATGCTGGACATTGAGAGGATTGGGTCTGAGCGTTTCAAAATTGGACAAGCGGTTGACGTTTCGGAACGTCAGAAAATCGTATACAATTTCTTGGCTGGGGTATCTTAGGTTTGAACGTCTGACAATGTGCGAGATCTTCAAGTATGTCTTGCATTAAAGGAGGCTGAGATGGCCGATTCAGTGGCTCAACATTCTTGGACCGCTTCCGTTTATTCTGGAACTAAGATACCGTAAAAGGGAAATAGAATTGATGAAATGGAGACATACCCAAACCTCGACTTGTCGAGGAGACAGGTCGGTCCAGGTTGCTAGTGTAAGTCTTTCTGCGGCAGATGGATATGCATTGCGTCTAAAGTAGCCTCTGAGCAGAGGCTCACATTCCTATTGCATGATTAATAAATAATAAATGCCTTAATGGGGATCGGTGCGGGGACAGACTTTAAAGACCTTGTGTCCTCGGCTGCGTGTCGTTTGACACTGATTTGTGCGCAGCTGCGCACAAGTAAGGTCTATGACTTGCTTCTTCCAAGTTTCGAGCTGCTTCAAAAAAGTCTTGGTGATCGCTCTGACTATGCCGTCGCTCAAGATGTCCGGTACCCTAACAAGCTGCGCCATTTGACGGAGAGAACGCATGCGAAGTTGGCATGCTCTGTCATAATAGACATCATATAGAGACTGTGCAATTTCTGGGGGTATACCAATTTCGATGAACTCTGTCCGAACATCAGGTATAGCAGGTAGGTCAGGTATAGTAGGCGTATATGATGGAGACGAAGTCGGGGTGGGAACTGTGTTGAAACCCATGCTTTGACGGAAGGCATCACTGTCGCGAGATATTTCGCTCAAAATGCGAGCCATCTGCATGGTAGTAAAGAACAGAAGATTAAAGGGCACGAACAGTCGTAAGGCTTCAACTTCAAACTCCGCATTGTCTTGGTAATTAGTAATTGTTGTCTCCTCACAACCCCTTCACAACCCTGGACTCTCACCGCAAAGTATTTGTTGAAATAAAATTCGCTCCTCGTGAGATACTCTTGGTTCAGGAGAAGATGTATTTTTTTCCTTTAAAAGCGATCACTCTTCGAAATGAAGGCTCGAGCTCTGTTGGCCTAGGGACTGCTCAATATGCTTACACAGATTGGCAGAAAAATTCCAGCAGTTTGACCACTAGTTGACACCTCCTTTCATAGATGCATTTGACAAATGACCAATCTACCAGCAACAATTCAGTTGAGACTTTCAGTGAAATTAAACAAGCTTATTTAAAGAGGGAACTCAAATTCCATCAGTCATTGTGGGAAAGTATCAATTCATGTGATATTAGATAAGGGTTTGGACCAAATCTGTGATAAATTAATTATGTAATTATAGATAACTCACTGATGAAGTGGTCCAGTAGCGATGATGGAGTTTGGTTTGACATGAGGCTGGGTAATGTAGATGTGAGACTGTCTCAAATTGAGACAGTCTAACTTTGGTTCCATAACTCACATCATCATTTATGCTGCACACTTATATGAACAACTCTTGCAGATATTCTCCTCAGTTGTCTACCACTTGGGTGATGTCTAAGGTATGTTATTATACTTTCTATTTGAATACTGAACACTCATTTACTTTGTATAGTTACTTTATCTTTTAGGTTACAAGCTTCCTGTCACAAATTTTATTCAGCTATATCTCCACCAATTCTTTGACAATTCTCACAGTCTCAACAACACTGGAAAGCCTTTGAAAAGACCTTTTGATCAATATTAGTCATGTCTTGAGATGATCAATATTGGCCAAGCTATTGAGCAAATCAGTAGGTAACCACCATGGTACCATATATTAAATTGCCAATATCTTGGAAACCACCATGATCTAAGCTTTGCTTTTAGGCATCAGAGAAGCTCTCTTTATACCACTCAGAATGAGCCTAAAACAATGCCAAGACAATTAATATCAGTGGAGATATGAAGACCTCAATGTTTGCACATAGACTTTATTAATTACCCATTAATAGTCATCTGTTCTTTTCTTAGAACAAAGAACAGCCTCTATATGGTTAGGTTATCACTATTTCTAGCACAAAGGCACTACCATATATAGAACAATAGGTAGTAGCATGTGATGATCTGTTCTAGTGCACAGACCATCACAATTATGTATATAAGAGCTCATAGTCTAAGAATTAGACCTTAGACTTAACAACATCTTTTGTCACTTATCTAACTTCACATTTTTGAACTCTTTAAAGTATTAAAGCACCCATCACAAATAGTAAGTGACTATTTGTGATACTCCTGTTGTTATGCCACCAGTGAATTTTCTGTGGAAATGTAATATTGTCATGACTTGGCAAAATGGCTAAATCATTATTTATATTTCTTTCCTTTTTCTTTTTCTTTTCTTTTAATTGGACTTACAACTACAAGGTGGAGCGCGGGAAAGAGTCATATGACTTAGTCACAATGTCACAATGGTGTGACGGATGGTCACATCACAGGTCACAGTCACAGTGTACCACATGACTAGAATAACATGAGGACCATGGGAGAGCAAGTGCATAGCCACAGTAGCAAAGTGTATAAGTAAGTAGAGGAATGAGCAAGAACTCTATCGAGTTCTCTTTGTCAAACTCTAAACAAAGAGACAGTTGGCTTAATTCCAGTCATTGGACTTTAGATGCTGACAAATATGTTATGACTTGGCAAAACAGCTAAGTTATTATTTATATTTCTTTTCTTTTTCTTTTTCTTTTTCTCTTTACTATATAGGAAGGAGTGTAGGAAAGTATCACATCACAAGTGTCACAAGTGTCACAGTCATATGATAAGAAAGTCACATGATGGGTATGGGAAAGTAGTGCACAAATCATATAGTAATTATATAAGTAGTGTACAGAAAATAACAGAAACTCTATTGAGTTCTTATTAACTTGGATAAGAAGTGGGATTAAGTTGTCATGACTAAGTCCTTACATAATATGGAATATAAATCATACCCCTGGATTTTACTATTGGAACCTACTCTAGAAATCTTCTACAAGTCCCAAACATAATCTAGACTCAAAATTGGGTACTTTTGTTAAGTAGTTGTTGTTAGAGAATCACTCAGAGGTGGTTAACCCTAAAGCTAGGTAAGAGTCCCAGAAGCTAAGGTGATATTCAAGTAAGAATAGATCTACCTATACAAGTGACTATATATACTATAATTGATAGATGAGAAGGTAAGGAGAGATGGGAAGGTAACTTACTAAGTTAGATCAGTCCCTTAGATGGGAGCTGACTTAGGAGTCTAGGCCATTCCTAGAGTATTGTAAGGGGATGCTCTAGAGTAGCTTAGGTAACTTGGTATGGGTAAGTATTATTTAGCTTGCCCTCAGATCCTTGGAGCCCACTATTCATAGTTCCCTTCCCTCTTGTTCTTGTTGCCATGGTTAGTACTACATATGTAAGGGCGTCACTCAGAGGCAATAACCCTTTAAGCTAATGGATAGTCCCGGAAGCTAAGTTGAGATTCAAGTAAAGTATATCTATGACAGCTTGCTAGTATATATACTTCTACACTAGACAATCACACACACTATCATATGAGCACATGGATCAGTAATCACAATGTCCTAATAATAGATAGAAGGTGTCGCACCGCATGACACAGACAGAGAAAAGACAAAAACGATGGAAATGCATACACATACTGTCACTGGGCCACTAATAGAACAGACCCTCAATACTGACTAAGCATCACCCTAGATGTCCCCTTACAACATAGCCTTATTAGGTATAGTAGTTATTAGTGTCCTGATCTGTGTTCTCTTAGCGACTGGCACACAGACCGGCTAGTCTAGTATATATAGCTAGTGATGTATGGTAGAATACCTTACCTCAACATTGATTAGAGCTCTTGGGCTATTCATCGCTCTTACTTAAGACACCTCCTCTACTAATGTCGAGTGTGTTCTGGGATGCCTCTGAGTGCCTCCTTACAGATATCCCCTTATAGTTGTTAAGCTGCCATATGCTAGTGTAGGAAGGTTAATGAGTTCATAGGGGAAAGTTGTAGAAAATGAATTGTCAGAGAGTAGTTAGTCTATTGTTACACCATAGGTGAATTTTCCACAGAAGATAATATTTGATACACTTTATACTAATAGATTCTGTAAGGGGACACCTCCATTTCCACCCCTAAACACCATGACAACCCTCCGGAGCTACCTTAGCCTGTTTACTAGTGATACTTAAACACACTAGTCTAGCTCCGATTCTGCTGACCCTGACACTAAGGGATGTATATAATGTAGAATATCCCTCTAGAAGCCTCATCCTAATCTCTGAGGATTCTCCTGGAGGTGAGTTGTATCATAATTGTAGACTGTAATATCACTAAGGATTCTCCTGGAGTCTGGTGTCCCAGTCGCTCTTACAGATTCTTAATTAGAATTCACTCTAGAACCCTTTTTATATCCTCAGAACATAACACTATATGATAAGTACATTGAGCAGGTGATAATTGACCTAGAGCTTGTGTTGAGACCTCGAGAAGCAATTAGAATGAACTAGCATCAGGTTACTAAGAGAGTTACTGAGAGACTATGCTCTAAATCCACCTTTGAATGGACTAACTTAGAAGGATAGCAGACTTGTACTCTAGAACCAGTACTACTCAGATGATAAACTTAGACTGCTAGACTTTGTGCTTGTAAATAAGCATTGATGGCATCAGATCAATTATATTTAGATAAATGACCTCTAGGACACGACTTGGAGATACTAGACATTTATAGGGACTTGCTAACTGTTTAACAGGTAATCAATAAAGTCCAAATTACAAAGCAGTATTAAGAGAATGATAGGGGAAGATGGAAGAATATTCTAGAAGAAAGCAGCGATAAAGACACATCATCTTTGATGGGAAGGACTTGGTGAGGGAATGTGTCATCACAAAGAAAGGAGAGGGCCATGTTATTAGTGGAGTTTTGGGAGGCCTTAGGACAGAAAGAAGTTGATAGAATCCTAAAAGTAGTAATAGTTTCCCTTTTATATTTTATTTCTTAAGTTTCAGAGCTTTGTAATAACATTAATATAGTATCCAGAGTGCAGTTGGATTGGAGAAGAACCTCTTGACTCCTACCTCCATCTACACTGCCTCTGGAATCATGAATGCAGATCTATTGAGAGTAAGAAGACTGGAACCAGAGAAATGTCTTGAGAAGAACACAGAATATACCCAGAACTCGATCTAGAGAGAAAGAGCAGATACAACTTGGACAGGCTTTGGAGAGGACAACAGGCTAGGAAAGCTTAGCTAGATGTACACTTGAATTGTATCACATCCATAAGGTTTGGTGTTGGGAGTGCAGACAAGGGAGTAACTAAGTGTGGAGGGTCCATGAGTGATCAACTAACTGTATTTTCCAGAGGAGCTTTTGTCATGGTGTGTAAAGGTTAACACCTTAGGGAGGCTATATGACAGCAATCTAGAAAGATCTTACGATCCTTTTACAACCACCAACATATATTTTACTAGAGCTGCATATAATTCTTATTTCTCTAATTATTTATAAACCTTCAACTTTGATTACCTCCCTCAGACCTTTAGCATGCAATTAGGAGCTAGTACATCATTATTTTGTTTGTACCAGTATGCAATTTTCTTTTGCACCCTTTCACCATAAGTAAAAAAATGAAATGACAAAACTCTAAAAAATAATTATGTAATTAATAATTAATTAAATGCAATTTTAAAGAATAATAAGAAAACACTGAAATACACTCTTCCTGCCTACTTCCTGTCATATAATGGAAAATAACTATTAAATAATATAATTTCTTTTATATTTTATATTATTACTAATTTTTCGCTCCTAAACTCCTGTTGTCTACTTCTATAGGATCAGGATGTAGACTAGTTACTGGTACTCCTCCTATTCCGGACTTAGTATAAGTACTCCAGTAGTTACATCCTAGTTCCTTAGTTCGTAGATTAAAGTCATTTATGTCTTTAATATCCATCTCTACTCCTATCAATCTATATACCACTCCTCTCCTGCACTCCTGA
>Ga0153998_1000104_pt1 | contig 14113 bp, 18 predicted proteins | sample TSNC082MetaG_FD_104725 | JGI IMG/M metagenome (GOLD analysis project Ga0153998, IMG submission 104725) | Attine ant fungus gardens microbial communities from North Carolina, USA - TSNC082 MetaG | ecosystem: Host-associated > Fungi > Mycelium > Unclassified | place: USA: North Carolina, Lumber...
ATTTAATATGTTTTGGTTATTCTTTGGACTTTCACCTTCAGTAAGCTCTCTATTATTTGATTTATCTCCCCAGTGCCTACTTGTTTAGTGCACAATTGTGAAGCAGTTTGGAGATTTTGCCTTGCTGACCTTGCTTTCACCTTTGTTCTATGATCAAACCTTTTGATCCCCATCAACGGTGTTCAGCGCACGATAGTCTTGGACTAGCCAGAGTGAACCATCTTTTTTCTTAATGAAGAACATGGGAGCTGTGATGGGGAATTTGAAAGGTTGGATTCGTCCGGTATGGAGGTTTTCCTCCAGGAAAGCGTCCAACTCCTCTTGCTCCAACGGGGACAGGGGATAGACCTTTGACGACTTAGGCTTCGCTCCAGGGATCAGTTCAATAGCGTGATCCCATTTGCGATGCTCTGGCAGTATGTCAAAGTCCTCCTTGGCGAATACAGATTGGAACTCCATGACGTAGGTGGGCAACGGAGTGGCAGCGGCAAGTGTCTCCTTGCTGCGTCTGGCTCCTTCTGCAAGACGCTGGGAGGTCGTAGCTGTGGCTCGGAGGTCGACCTCAGTAAGTTCTGGGAAGATGCGTGTAAGGAACAGTCAGTCTCCGAGCCCCCAGTCAGGGCTATGCGTTTGTGGAGGTGTTTCTTCGAGCTCTAGCTCTTCTTGGAAAAGAGGCAAGGGTCCGTTATAACACGATCGGAGGGCTTGGAGTTCAGTCCTCTTCTGGTGGGTCTGTTCCTTCTGCAGGGCGTGTCTGTAAGGGGACTACCCTAGGGCAGTGCTTAGTGACGTGAGTAAGTTCTCATCTAAGAGCCGCCATCTCTCTGATCGCATTTCCATGTCTCTCCTGCTTTCCCTTCTATGACAATCTGTGTGAGCCTTCTAAATCTATTAAAGGACAATGTGTGAATATTGGTCAGGTACCATGAGAACGGTGCCTTGACGGTCTAGTAGTATAAGTACTAGTCTTCTGTCGTAGATATATCTTAGTTGAATATCACTCTAGCTTCAGGATCTACTCATTAGCTTAAGAGTCATTCGCCTTGTGTGTGAACCAGTGCCCTAACAGTGTCCTCCTTCATACTGGAGAGGGCAACGGGTCATTTCGACTTCTTCCTTTTCCCAGTCAACCTTGGGGTTGTGGTCTTTGAGCCAGTTGTAGCCTAGGATCAGACTCTGTTTCCTAAGTCTAGAGACGGCCAAAAGCATCCTTTCAGAGTAAGTCTTGTAATGGAGAAGTACGTCTACGACCTCAGAGATCTGTCCTGCCTCGTTGGGGGAACCGTCGACATTGAAGACCGGGATATTGCGTGAGAGGGTCCGAGTGTTTATCCCTTTTGAACGGACAAAGTCCCTGTCGATGAAGCTTCCAGTCACTCTGCTGTCCAAGAGGGCTTTGATGGAGTGGAGTTCACTTGTGTCTGTAGTTCCAATTTCCACTGGCAGGAGTAAGGAAGTTCCTCATGCGTCCAAGGCACTGATAGAGAGGAGCTTGGGCAGCCTCCTCTTCCACTTAGATTTACAGAGTGGAGCGGGGATCAGGGGGGTGAGAGGTGGTGCGTCTACTGGTTCACTGTCAATTGTATTGGAGTCTTCTATAGTCAATACAGTGAACTTATTTACTGGCGACCGGGGCACACTTATCGCCGGCTGCACTACACAAAATCCTCTTCCTCCACCGGGGGACAAGACTCTTCAATTGGAACCACATTTTTCAATGCCAACAGATCTTCGATCAGCTCCTCCCGTTGTTCTGCAGTAAGCTGATGGACATCCATGCGGTGAGGACAGTCTCGGACTAAGTGATTTGCGTCTTCGCATCGGTAACATCCTCGTGGAGGCAGGGACCTTGTTTTCCTAGTCGTGCTAACGTCCATAGGAATTCCCATAGACGGAGCGGGCGGCGGAGGTTTCAGAGTGACTGGAAGGGGTAGAACGAGAGGCAACCTTGCCATAGACAAAGGTGAGGGTCAGGCAGAGACAGTTTTGGGCAGTGCGGAGGGGGCGGAGCGAGATACAGACTGAAAAGCCTCATTAGCGAGGTGCGCCTGGTCAATCCTCCATGCTGCTCTGTACCACACGTCGGGGTCGGTATCGGCTGGTCGTCCATAGGGCATAGTGGCGATCTGGTTTTGAATTCCTAACCTGAGACCTTGCTGGAACTTTACCACTAGCATCTGGGGATCTGTGTAACCTGCGTCAGAGACCAGGGCCTAGAAGTTGTCCAGGTAGTCGTCCACTGTCTGGCCTCCTTGGTGATAGGAGGTGCCCTCCAGAGCATTGATTGCGTCCGCTTCCATGTTAACTGGGAAGAAGTGAACCTGGAATTGTTGCTCGAAGTCTCTCTAGGTTCGGATAGAGGAAACGCCAGTGTCCGCTTCCTGACGAAACACGTTTTCGGACCACTTGGCAGCACGACCACTTTTGAAGAACGTGAGAGCCCAAAGAATCCTCTCTTCTTTGTCGTGGAACTGTTCTGGGGCCAGGCGGATGTACAAGAAGCAGGAGTTTAGAAATGCATGGCTGTTGTGATGTTCTCCGCCAAAGTCTGGAGGGCAGGAGAGCTTGGGACACATTTGTCTTGCCGTCGGGGCGGGGGATGGAGACGCCAGAGGGGATGGTATAGGCGGAGGAAGGGTGTTTGATACGGGCGGAGAGGGGGGATTAGCCACTAGTTGCATGAGCTGCTACAGCTACACAGTCAAGGCCACCAGGGTGATATTGATGTTATTTTTGGAGACATTTTGTCTCTCTGTTAGCTCGTGAAGATGATGTTGCAGGTACCCTAAGGCGTCAGCTACGCCTTGAAGGGTGTCTGGAGGTAACGACATCTGGGGAGCAGAGTTTCCGGAAGGCTGGGTATGACAGGGGAGGGCGACCTATTGGGTGGCTGTCCACTGGGATAGTCCAAGGCTCCATTTTAAGAATCCTAATCTGCTGTAAGGGCGACTGGGGCATAAGACTCCAGGAGAATCCTCAGAAATTAGGATGAGGCTTTTGGAGGGATGTTTTACACTATATACTAGTTCTGCATTCAGGGTCTCTGAGATTGGAGCTAAACTAGTGTGTTTAAGTATCACTAGTAAATAGGCTAGAGTAGCTCCAGAGTGTTGTCATGCCGTTTAGGGGTTGAGATAGAGGTGTCCCTTTACAGTTTCTGTGTTATAACCACCTCTGGCGACTTTTCACTCCTGTTTCCCCTGGCTTTGCATAAATCTTCTTGGGCTTCCATGCTACTCTGCTTGTCCTGTCTTGCTCCTTGGTCCGGGATCTGTGATATATCTCACTCCAATCCATTGATTGACCAAAATATAATCACAACCTATTCTACTATTTCTGCCTGAAGTACTCATATCTGTCCGGTGTTTCCAACTTTCATTGGTTCACCACTCTGGTGTAGTCAAAATTCTGACCACCACTTCTGTCTAACGACTCTGCTCCTGACCCATCAAATATGTCATTCCGACAACTCCTCTGCAAATTCCAGCCTCCATCGAGCTTCCATGCTCAATCTGGGACCTCCGTGTCCACTCCGGGTTTCTGCACCCATCTCTATCTCATCATCTGGACCGTCGCTAATGAACTTTTTCAGAAGTTTGTCTCTGTTATTCCATAATTTACTCATACTGGAGTTCAGAACCATGACTCTAATACATTAATTTCTTACTCTCGTCACTAGGCGATAGGATGCCTAGTCTTAAGGAGGGGATAGAGATCAAACCACTTCTCCAAGATACAAATCTTCGTGCTAAACATCCTCTGAAAATACAAATCTTCATGCCGGACACAAATTTATTCAAAAAAAAAAAATTACAAAATTATGATTTGTTTACTCCGTTGAACCGTGCAGACGACACCGGAGTCCCTATTTCATCCTCTACCCCTTCCATTTCATCTCCTCTAGCCTTGATGTTCATCTCGGACCACTCGTTACCACATTTCTCTTCCACAATCTCTCTGCCTTTTCCCTTGTTCATCCTTTCCAATGTCTCCGTTTCCTCTCCTCCAGACTCCAGCCAGGAGATTATGTCATCCTCTGGAGTCTTCGACCTTATCCCTGCTATCCTCTCCAGCGCATTTGCAACCCTTCAGACCTGGACGACCAACTTGTCCACCTTCTCTAACTTTTCCAACACCTGCTCCTTCCACTCCGTGTCCATCTGTTGCTTTGTCTTCCTTGCTAGCGCCCTCCTCGCCGTTTCTTCCTTTGCCTTCCTCCGCGCTCTGTCCATGTCAAAAGGCTTACAAGCAGCCTTAGCCTTGGCACAGGGAGCACAGGACGTCGTGTGACTAAAAAACTTAGCGAAGGAACAAAATTTAAATGAAAGACTTATGGCAAAATTTTGAGGTATGTATAGAATTCCGAAGTCCGCGCACCTCTCGCATGGACTTCCTCCACCCATAACTAATACTCCCATCTCCTTTGCCAACTCCTCACGCTGTTGACAAGCCTCCAGAGTTTCCTGAGGCAAATATCGGATACATTGCCTCTTAGTCAGAGGCGGAAGATCGATTAAATTCATGTCCTCGTTGAAAGAAGAACTCGAAGGCAAGAAAGTCTTTGACCAGTTCTTGTGGCATTGTTGTTCTACGGTGGCAACGCGGTCTGCCTCAATACAATGAGCCAGATCTCTTTGGCGTTCTTCCTCTCTTCTCCATGCCTCTTCCTCTTCTACTTTCCTCTGCGCCTCTTCCTCCTCCGCTCGCCTCCTCAGTTCTTCCTCCTGTCACCTTTTCTCTGCCGCCCTTGCCTCTTTTCTTGTTTTCCGCTCCACCCATTGTTGCTCCTCTTCCTCCCGGAGCCTTGCCTCTGCCTCTTCCTTTTGTTTTACGAGCTCCTGCTCGTACCTTTTATTATCGGAGTCGGACATAGTGCCAGAGTTAATGGTGTTGTGCGACGACATTGTGGTTAAAGATCAAAAAAGGAAATTTCATGGGGCTGGTTTTTAACCTTCAGATTAGGTGATAATTATATTGCTTATCCATCAGGGCTTTGAGGGCTCAGCCTTAAGGGGGAGATACTGTCATATGATGGAAAATACCCATTAAATAATATAATTTCTTTTATATTTTATATTATTACTAATTTTTCACTCCTAAACTCCTGTTGTTTACTCCTATAGGATCACGATGTAGACTAGTTACTTGTACTCCTCCTATTCCAGACTTAGTATAAGTACTCCAGTAGTTACATCCTAGTTCCTTAGTTTGTAGATTAAAGTCATTTACGTCTTCTTTTTGTTCTATCCTCACTCCTATCAATCTATACTACTCCTCTCTGAGACTCCTGGCAACAATTCAGTCCTCCTGAAATACGCAACCATACACACGACAGTAGATCGAGGCACAGCGCACAAGCTGAGGCCAAGGTTGTTCCCTCACTTTTGTTGTCAAATCCCTTCCATTCCAGAGTAACTCTGCTCCTACTCCGCACATCCTTGACAGAATCTACGAACTTCTTTAGTACTGACTCTACCTCATTCCTAATTTCCTTAATCGTTTTGAGAAATTGTTCAGTTCCTGGAGAGTTTTCAGTTGATAGGTTTATATTCTTGCTGGTATTTGGATAACATCCTAAGTTGACCATAAAGGAAGATTGTCCTATACTAGAGTAAATCTGATTGTTGTAGAAGAACTTTGCAATTGATAACCATTCCACCCAGTCATTTTGTTTATAGTTACAGTAAAGTTGAAGATATTGTTTCAATTCTTAATTGACCTGTTCTGTTTGACCATCAGTTTGGGGATGATAAGCAGTTGAGGAATTTCTTTTGATTCCCAGTTATGAGCATAGTTCTTTTATGAATCTTGACACAAACTGTAGTCCCTGGTCACTGATGACTTTTTGGGGAATTCCCATGTCCTTAAAGACTCAGTCCCAAGATATCTTGGCTACTCCTTGAACTGTAATGTTCATATTGATTGGTATGTAATAGGCTATTTTGAAGAATTGATTTAGTATGCCATCATATCCTGCTGACTCTGATAATGGTCCTATCAAATCAATACTGATCATTTCCTAAGGATTTTGTGGTACTTTATTGGGGTGAAGATGATTTTGCTTGGGTTGTCAGTTTGGTTTGGTTGCTTGACATTTTTCATATCTGGTGACATATTGTTTGATATCTTCTAATATTCTAGGCCACCAGTAGTTTCTTGTTATCAGTTTGTATGTCTTGGTATAACTTGAGTGACTGACTAACTCAGAGTCATGATGTTTAGTGATGATTTCCTCTCAAAGCATAATTAAGTTAGGAACATATATTCTTTTTCTTCAAAGTAACACCTTTCCTTCTCTTTTCCAACCTTTCTCTTGTTATTCTATTACTTCTCTTACTTCCTCTTCTATAAATTCTTCTGCTTTTTCTATCTCCTTCCAAAATTTGCCTTCTTGAGTTACAATACTTCTGAACCATTTTCCTTTCAGTAACATTTGATCTGCATTGTTATCCTTTCTCTAAGTATAGTCTGGTCTACGAGATAATACATCCACCTTCTTTTGAGAACTGCTGGGTTTGTGTATTAGCTAGAAGTCATATTTCTGTAACTTTGTCATCCAACGAGCTTGACAATGATTGAGTTTTTGTAGTTTCTTGAAGTATCCTAAGTTTTTATGATCAGTCCATATTTCAAACTGATCACTTTCTATAAGATACTGTTGTCACTGTTTAAGTCCTTTCATAATCACTAATAACTTTTGGCCATATATTTCATAATTTCTTTTTGTCTCATTTATTGCTCTGGTATCATATGACGGAAAATACTCATTTAATAATATAATTTCTTTTATATTTTATATTATTACTAATTTTTCACTCCTAAACTCCTGTTGTCTACTCCTATAGGATCACGATGTAGACTAGTTACTGGTACTCTTCCTATTCTAGACTTAGTATAAGTACTCCAGTAGTTACATCCTAGTTCTTTAGTTTATAGATTAAAGTCATTTACATCTTTAATATCTATCTCCGATCAAGGTACAGTGCACAAGCTGAGACCAAGGTTGTTCCCCTACTTTTGTTATCAACTCCCTTCCACTCCAGAGTAATTCTACTCCACTTCAGGTCATTCCACACTCTGCTCTGCACGTTCTTAACAGAATCTACGAACTAACATTGGTCACTGTTGTACTCAACTACCTCGACTTTACCGTCCTCACTCGTTTGCTCCGCTATTCCTGTCCTTTACACTGATTGATGTCTAATTCCATTCGTTCAACTACAGTGTCTCCAGCGGGTGTAGTCTCTGAATGTTCTGGAACTACACTGCGTTGGAACAAATGAGTTCATTTTCTGACCTCTCACCCCTAACTCCTGCATCCTTAACCTTTACTCCAGAGTTAACCAACTAGTTTGACTTCAGATTCTATGTCTTCACAACCAGCTGTTCCTATCATCGAGTCCAATTCTTTCATTTCACAGTCCAACCCATTTGTCCATTTGCCCTTCGCCAATATAATCAATGCTCTCTACCATCTGTCCAATACTCTAGAACGACCCCCAGTTGCTCCTCCTGTCAAGGTCTGTGTTCCAAATGTCTTTGACAGGACAGACCTATACTAACTTTATCATTTCCTTTTCCAATATTATCTTTACTTCCACTCTGGACCAACTATCTTTAAATCAGACTTTGACAAAGTCAATTTTGCAATGACTTATGTATTCAGAGTAGTACAAGATTGGCTTCAGGTAGTATTGGAACAGGAGGATCAAGGCGTTCATTATGCATAGCTATACTTCTGGCCTTCCTTTGTCAAAGAAATGCACACTTGCTTTGGTATCCCAAACATTGTAGTAGAAGTGGCTCACTTCTTAGATCATCTTTGTATGGATTCTGACAACCAGATTGCAACTTACAATGTTGCTTTTTGTAAGGGGATCACTCATAGACAATCCTTAATTATACTAAGTATGAGTGGTAAAGGCGAACTTAAGAAGGAACAGTGAATAGCCTAGGAGTTCCAATTAATGTTGAGGTAAGGTATTCTACTATATATTACTAGCTATATATACTAGACTAGCCAGTCTGTGTGCTGGTCGCTAAGGAAATACAGATCAGGACACTAATAACTACTATACCTAATAAGACTATGTAGTACTAACCATGGCAACGAGAACAAGAGAGAAGGAAACTATAAATAGCAGACTCTGAGGATCCGAGGGCAAGCTAGATAATACTTACCCATACCAGGTTACCTAAGCTACTCTAGAGCGTCCCCTTATACTTTCCTCCAGTACTCTGCTGAGTTATAGTAAACAGAGAATGCTCTCTGCCATAGGTACTATTTTGGACTCCTTGATTGCATTCAGGATATCATTTCCACTTGTGAAGAAGATAAACCTTCTACCTTCCAGACTCTATATTCTACAGCCGTCTCCATCAACAATTATTTCTGGGAGCAAAAATACAAGTCCAAAAGGACTCTGTACTTCACTCTGTAACATTCTTTATATCTGGAGTGTTCAAAGTCTATGTCTAATTTATCACTATTTGATTCTGATGCCGATATGGGAGCTTCGGAGTCTTCTAATGAATTTCCCACTTGGCAACATACTCCTTCTCTGGACCTTTCTGACTTTGTCTCTGAACTGTCATCGTCTGTTTCTAATTCTGGTTGTATAGTCTTTAAGTCATCTACTAGTACTCTATTCTCTGTTCTGCAACAAATTTCGTTGTTGGAGCTCTCTGATTCTGCTTCTGTTCTGTCTTTCTCGACTTCTGGTTCCAATTCTAGAATCCCAGAGCCTTGTCAAGGACATGCAGGGTGGGAGCAGAGTGACCCAGAGTAGAGCGGAATTACTCCAGAGTGGAAGGGAGTTGACAACAAAAGTAGGGGAACAACCTTGGCCTCAGCTTGTGTGCTATGCCTCGATCTGCTGTCATATATGTGGTTGCGTATTTCAGGAGGACTGAATTGTTGCCAGGAGTTTTGGAGAGGAGTGATATAGATTGATAGGAGTGAGGATAGAACAAGGAGAAGACGTAAATGACTTTAATCTACAAACTAAGGAACTAGGATGTAACTACTGGAGTACTTATACTAAGTCTGGAATAGGAGGAGTACCAGTAACTAGTCTACATCGTGATCCTATAGAAGTAGACAATAGGAGTTTAGGAGTGAAAAATTAGTAATAATATAAAATATAAAAGAAATTATATTATTAAATGGGTATTTTCTGTCATATGACAAGCCTCCAGTCAAACTCAACTTGCTATGTTAGTAAACTCGTTCTCTGGACTTGGTAGCAATCTCTCTTCGGAGTTGTTGTTCTAGGTCTTCTGTTTTTGCCAATCTGTCTCTGTTTTTCCTTCTTGGTCTCTATTTCACCTGTTCTTGTTCTGTTCTTAGTCTGGTTCTGTTCTCTACCTTGTCTAGTACTTCAATTTAATACTTGTTCTTCAATATTCCTCTGGCTATAAAACGATAATCACTGTCCAATCCTCTGCTCCAGTCTACATTTTTCCGTGTTATAACTACCTCTGGTGACTTTCCACTCCTGTTTCCCCTGGCTTTGCATGAATCTTGGGCTTCTATGCCACTCTACTTGTCCTGTCTTGCTCCTTGGTCCGGGATCCATAATATATCTTATTGCTGATCTATTGATTGACTGAAATATAATCACAACTTATCCTACTATTTCTGCCTGGAGTACTTGCATCTGTCTGGTGTTTCCAACTTTCATTGGTTTATCCCTCTAGTATAGTCAAATTTCTGACCACCAATTTTGTTTGACAACTCCACTTTGGACTCGTCAAATATATTATTGCAACAACTCCTCTGCAAATTTCCAGCCTCCGCCGAGCTTCCATGCTCAATCTGGGACCTCCATGTTCACTCCAGGTTTCTGCATCTATCTCTATTCTACTATTCAGACTATTGCCAATGAACTCTTTCAAAAGTTTGTCTCTACTATTCCATAGTTTACTCACACTGGAGTTCAGGACCATGACTCTAATACATCAATTTATTACTCTTGTCGCTAGGCGATGGAACGCCTAGCCTAAAGGGGGGGGATAGGAATCAAACCACTTCTCCAAAAGCATAAATTTCCATACTGGACACAAAATTTTATTCTTTATTCTACTCCGTTGGACTGCACAGACGACACCAGAGTCTCCATTGTATCCTCTATCCCTTTTATTTCATCTTCTCCAACCTCGATGTCTATTTCAGATTGTTCATTATCACACTCCTCTTTTACAATCTCTTTGCCTTTTCTCTTGTCAATCCTCTCCACTACCTCAGTTTCCTCTCCTCTGGATTCTAGCCAGGAAATTATATCGTCCTCTGGAGTCTTTGACCTCATCCTAGCTATCTTCTCCAGCACATCTGCAACCCTCCAGACCTGAACAACTAATTTGTCTACCTTCCCCAACTTCTCCAACATCTGCTCCTTTCACTTCACATCCATCTGTTGCTTTGTTTTTCTTGCTTGTGCCCTCCTCGCCATTTCTTCCTTTACCTTTCTCCATGCTTTGTTTGCATCAAAAGGCTTGCAAGCTGCCTTTGCCCTGGCACAAGGAGAACAGGACTTTGCATTCCTAAAACTAAATTAGCCAATAATTCCACTCCGAAAAAAATACACTCACAGAAGTTCCTGTAATAGGCACAGTATGCCAAAATTTGCACACCTCTTATAAGGAGTTTCTCTATCCATTAGCTTTATTCCCAACTCCCTCACCAATTCTTCCCTCTCCCAGCGTTGCTCTGAAGACTCCTTGGGAAGATAGCAGACTTGTTGTCTTTTTGTCAAGGGAGGAAGGTTGATTAAATTTATCTCTCCCTTAGATGAAGGAAACACCAACAGTTCTGAATTTGCCTTCTTTAGCCAATTCTTTTGCCACACTTGTATGACGGCCGCCTGTCGATCCGCTTCTTTTTGTCTCTACCATTTCTCCTTTGCTTTTATCTGTCTCTCTGTTTCCTCTGTTTGTTGTCTCTCTTTCTCCACTTGCCTCCTCAGTTCCTCCTCCTATCTCCTTTTCTCTACTGCCCTCACCTCTTTTCTTGCTCTCCACTCCACCTGCTGTTGCTCCTCTTCCGCCTGGAGCCTTGTCTCTGCTTCTTGTCTTCATTTTACGAGCTTCTGCTCATATCTTTCATCATCGGAATCCGACACCAGAGCAGAGTTGATAGTGAATTGTGATGATATTGTGGTTAAAGATCAAGAAAGAAAATTTCACAGAGCTGATTTTTAACCTTCAGATTAGGTGATAATTATATTGCTTATCCATCAGGCTTTGAGAGCTTAGCCTTAAGGGGGGGATACTGTCATATGACAGAAAATACCCATTTAATAATATAATTTCTTTTATATTTTATATTATTACTAATTTTTCACTCCTAAACTCCTGTTATTTACTCCTATAGGATCACGATGTAGACTAGTTACTTGTACTCCTCCTATTCCAGACTTAGTATAAGTACTCCAGTAGTTATATCCTAGTTCCTTAGTTTATAGATTAAAGTTATTTACGTCTTTAATATCTATCTCCACTCCTATCAATCTATATACCACTCCTCTCCTGATCTCCTGACAACAATTCTGTCCTCCTGAAATATGCAACTATATATGTGATAGCAGATCAAGACATAGCACACGAGCTGAGACCAAGGTTGTTCTCTCACTTTTGTTGTCAACTCCCTTCCACTCTGGAGTAATTCTGCTCCACTCTGGGTCATTCTGCACTCTGCTCTGCATGTCCTTGACACCTGGATAGATAAGCGATAGGCTTCCAGGAATTGTCTTCTTATTGTTGAGACAATACTCCTCTAATAGCATATCCTAACATATCAGTTTCTAATTGTATCTTTCTTTTGTTATCTGGGATTGCTAGTATAGGAAGGTTTATCATTTTGTTTTTAAGTTTGTTGAAGGTATTTTTCTCCTTATCTTTCCATTTCCACTTCTTTTTTCCTGTTAATTCTGTTAGAGGTTTGGTGACTTTAGCAAATCCAGGAATAAATCTTTGATAGAAGTTGCAAAATCCTAAGAACTGTTGTACTTCTCTTTTATCATGGGGTTCTGGCCAATTGATTACTTCTTTAATCTTTGTGGGGTCAGTTTCTATGCTATTTTGTGATAGAATAACTCTAAGGTATTCGATTTTTGTTTGGTGGAACTTGCATTTCTTGGGATATAGCAATAGTTTGTTATCAGCTAATATTTGTAATACTCATCTCACTATATCTCAATGCTTTTCTATGGTTTGAGTGAAGATTAGAATATTGTCCATGTAGATCACTATCACAAATGGTCATTTACTATTTATGATGGGTGCTTTGATACTTTAAAGAGTTCAAAAATGCAAAGTTAAATGAGTGACAAAAGATGTTGTTAAGTCTAAGATTTAATTCTCAGACAGGGAGTCCTTATATACAGAATTGTGATGGTCTGTGTACTAGAACAGATTATCATATACTACTACCTATTGTTCTACATATGGTAGTGCCTTTGTGCTAGAAATAGTGATAACTTAACCTTATGGAGGCTGTTCTTTGTTCTAAGAAAAAAACAGATGACTATCAATAGGTAATTAATGAAGTCCATATACAAATATTAAGGTCTTTATATATTCACAAATATTAATCACCTCAGCACTGTTTTAGACTCATTCTGAGCAGTATGAAGAGGGCTTCTCTGATGCCTAAAAGCAAAGCATAGATTGTGGTGGTTTCCGAGGTATTGGTGATTTAATAAACAGTACCATGGTAGTTACCTGTTGATTTGTCTAATATCTTGGCCACTATTGATTGCTTTGAGATGTGACCAGTATCAATCAAAAGGTCTTTTCAAGGGCTTTTGGGTGTCATTGAGACCATGGGAATCATCAAATATTTGATGGAGATATGGCCAAATAAAGTTTATAACAGAGCACTTTGCAGCAAGATGATCTATTTCTCTATAGTTATAGCATTTCCTCATCTCTTTGCACTTGTTTACCTCCATTGCATTGGGTCTTGCCTCTGAATGTCCAAAACCAGTTTCTTCTTCATATTTCCCAAATTCTCTAAGCTTTTCCTTCCTCCAAATTCTTTAATAGCCTCTTTTCTCGACTTCTCAAAACTTAACACTTTCTTGTACCAATTATCCAAAGAATCTGAATTCCTTGATTGACCAACCTCAACCAGTTTTTATGCCAGTGCCAGATGAACTCCTTTCTTGAATAAACCTACTAAGACGACCTTATTATATCCAGAGAGTTCCTTTCAGATAATAAATTTTGACCAAAAGTCTTCAAGTAGTCAGTTTTTCGATTGTGTGGGTTTGAGTTTCCGTTGATATGAAAAACTGTGCCATTTTATCAATCATCTTTTCCTAAGTCTCGAAAGGGAGCTTATTGGTCATAGTTGATATATCAAGTTCTCTATTGGTCTCTTTCTATTCCTTTTAGAAGAGTAGAAATTTTCTGATTTGTGTATCTGTCCAATGTTGGGCTTGATTGTCCTTTCTTCCTTTGATCTTCTCTAAAGCCATTTTGATTCTCTCCTATTCCTTTGAGATATCATTGCTTTGGAAAAATAATGTCATTCTTTAGTACTAAGCCCTTACTTTATCCAGACTTTCTTTGAAGTCATTATGTTAAGACTCTAGACCTTACAGTTGAATATACGTTTCAACTTAAAACCTATATCTAACACTTGATATCTTCATGCTCCTTACTAGAGGATCTGTGTCACAAACTTCATTCAGCTATATCTCTATCAGTTCTTCAACAATTCCTATGATCTTAATGGCACCCAAAAGCTCTTGAAAAGACCTTTTGATCAATACCAGTCACATCTCGAGGTGATCAATAATGGCCAAGATATTAGGTAGATCAACTGGTAGCCACTATGGTACTATTTATTAAATCGCCAATATCTCGGAAACCGCCACAATCTAAGCTTCGCTTTTAGGCATCAGAGAAGCTCTCTTTATACCACTCAGAATGAGCCTAAAATAGCGCCAAGGAAATTAATACTAGTGGAGATATGAAGGCCTCAATATTTGTACATGGACTTCATTAATTACCCATAGATACTCATCTGTCCTTTTCTTAGAACAAAGGACAGCCTCCATATGGTTAAGTTATCACTATTTTAAGTACAAAGGCACTACCATATATAGAA
>Ga0153998_1000105_pt1 | contig 14042 bp, 9 predicted proteins | sample TSNC082MetaG_FD_104725 | JGI IMG/M metagenome (GOLD analysis project Ga0153998, IMG submission 104725) | Attine ant fungus gardens microbial communities from North Carolina, USA - TSNC082 MetaG | ecosystem: Host-associated > Fungi > Mycelium > Unclassified | place: USA: North Carolina, Lumber...
ATAAGGACTCATAGTCTGAGGATTAGACCTCAGACTTAACAACATCTTTTGTCACTGTCTAAACTTTGCATTTTTGAACCTTTCAAGATTCTAAAGCACCAATCACAAATAAGTAAGTGACCACTTGTGATACTCATTATCCTTTTCTACCCCAATTTCCCAGTCCAGTCTTCTACTCAAACTGTTCACTTTTCCCATTTTACTTCCTAGAACATATTTTAATGTAAAATTAAATCTAGATAGGTACAGTGTCCATCTTACTTGTTTTCAATTTAGTTTTTGTACTTTTATAAAATACTTGAGATTTTTGTGGTCTGTTCAGATCTCAAATTTAGCTATTGTTCCTTCTAGAATAAAGGTGATTGGCCTCCACAAATTATCTGAGCACTTCATTGACAGTACTCCTCCAGTTGCGTAGTTTGAAGTATTTGCTTCCATCCTAAACTCTTTGTCTAAGTCTGGTGCCGCTAATACTAGTTTTATTATAAAAACTTCTTTCAACTTGTTGAATGCCTTCTGTTGGCTTTTCCCCTATATTCACTTCACATCCTTTCTAGTGAGCATATTCATCAGCCTAGCTACTCAAGCAAAATCTTTGATAAACCTCCTATAGTAGTTTACAAGGCCTAAAAATTTCCTAACGTCTTTTACGTTCTTTGGCTCTAGTCAACTCAATACTCTATCCACTTTCTCCTTCTCTATTTCTATCCTGTTTGGTCCTATTACTACTCTTAGGAACCCAATATTCTTTACCTTCTATACACATTTCTCTGGCTTGATATATAAGTTGTTTTTCTTCAATCTCTTGAATACTTCCTTTATTATTTCATTGTGTCTCTCTTTTGTTTTTGTCCCCACCAATATATAATCTACAAATGTTGCAACCTTTTCTTCATTTATTAAGTCTCTTAAGATTTTGTTCATCATCACCTGGAATGTGGCTAGTAAGTTCATCATCCTAAAGAACATTACTGTTGGCTTGAAGAATTCTATATACATTGTGAATGCTTCCTTCTACTTATCTTCTTCCTTTATCCTCACATTATTGAACCCCTATCTCAGATCCATTTTAGTGAATATTTTCTTACTCCCCATGTTGTCAGTTAAGTTGGTGATTAATGGTAATAGGTAGTTGTTTTTTACTGTCTAGTTATTTAGGTTGCAGTAGTCTATCACCATCTGCTTACTTCTGTCCTTTTTGCCCACAAAGAAAACTGGTGATGTTTGAGGGAATTTCAATGGTCTAATATACCCTTTTCTTAGTTGGTCTTTTATGAAATTCTAGACTTCTTCCCTTTCATTTTTAGATAAAGGATAAATTCTTCCTTTTCACAGCTTGAACATCTCCTTGAGATCTATGGCATAATCCCAAACTTTCCTGGTCAGCATTTTTTCTAACTCTATCTTCCTAAACACTTTTCTCCACTTTAGAAACCTCTTTGGGACCATCTCTTCAATTTTCCTATGGTTCTCCTCAATTTCCTCTTCTTTTCCCCAGTCTTCTTTATTATCTATTGCCTATTTGACAATTTTCTCTTCTTCTAGAGTTACTACTCTCTTTCTCTTTTGATTTTACCCTATCCCACAAGGGTAGGCATCTTGTCATTTTAACTTCTCTAGTTTTCCAATTTATCTCAGGGTTATATGCTGTTAGTCATGGCATCCCCAAGATTATCTCTATTTTTCCCAAATCATATATATTTATCCTTATTCTTTTCACATAGTTTTTATAGTAAACGTTTACCTCTACCCAGTAGGTGATTGCTCCTCCACTATTATTTGTCTTGTTTACATTTTTGACTGCTGTTGGTCTTTCTAATTTCTATAGCCTAAATCTATGTCTAGTTACCATTTTTCTGTCCATAAACATTCCTGTTGCACCACTATTCAAGAGTGCTCTTACTGTTACATCTTCATGCATATCTAACTTTTCTACCCTAATATTTAACTATACTTCTCTTAGCATTTTGAAGATTTACCTGATCTCCCTTTGTTTACCTCTCTCTTTTGCTATGCCTTCTAACTCTCCTAGTCATGTACTGCTTTGTTGTGCTTTTTTCTCTATGGGGTACGCCATCTTCCTCACTATCACAAATAGTCACTTACTATTTGTAATAGGTGCTTTGATACTTTAAAGAGTTCAAAAATACAAAGTTAGACAAGTGACAAAAGATGTTGTTAAGTCTGAGGTTTAATCCTTAGACAAGGAGTCCTTATATGTAGAATTGTGATAGTGTAAAGCCCAAAATATATTCAGGTCTAAAATTAACCAAATTTCATGAATTCATACCCCAAGAAGCAGGACTAAGATAAAATCACTTACTAGGTAGTAAAGAAGGCACAAAGGACTTCACCACCAAAAGCTAGCTACCTAACTATATAGCAGTATACCTGGGAACATAAGGTCACTACCACTAATAGGCCCATCACTTGAGAACTAGTGGAGTTAAGCCTACAGCTCTATGGCATTATTGCCAAGAAAAAGCAGCTTATTCAGGAAAAAAAGCCTCATATAGAAAAGTCTGAAGAGACATCTATCACAAGGAACAGGACCAACAGCCTGGCAGGAGATAAGAATAGCCACAACATCACTCAATCAGTGATGGCTAAGAATAAGAGCACACTAAGAACTGATCCACTACAATCAGAGATAAAGAAGTAACAAAGAGCCCCAGGGAGTGGTAAAAACAACTCCTGAAACTTCCTAGGTAAAAAAGGAAAGAGTCAGGTCCCAAGTTGCTGAGATAAGCCAAAGAAAGGGAAAGATCATCGCAGGATAGGTAGTAGGCAACCTAGTAACTCAGCAAGAGCGGAGCGATGTTATATTGCAAGCAAATTTTCTGTGGAAGATAACATTTGATACACTTTATAACAACAGATTCTTAATTGGAATTCACTCTAGAACCCTTTCTATAATCCTCAGAACGTAATACTATATGATAAAGACACTGAGCTGGTAATAATCAACCTAAAGCTCATGCTAATACCTCGAGAGACAATTGGGATGAACTGGCATTGGGTTACTAAGAGAGTTACTGAGGGACTATGCTCTAGATCTACTTTTGAATAGACTAACTTAGAAAGATGGTAAACTTGTACTCTAGAACTAGTACTACTTAGACGATGAACTTAGACTAATAGACTTTGTGCTTGTAAATAAGCATTGATGGCATCAGATCAATTATATTTAGATAAATGACCTCTAGGACATGACTTGGAGATACTAGACATTTATGAAGACTTGCTAACTGTTTAACAGATAATCAATGAAGTCCAAATTACAAAGCAGCACTAAGAGCATAATAGGGGAAGACAGGAGAATATTCTAGAAAAAAACAGCAATAAAGACGTGTCATCTTTGATGAAAAGGACTTGGTAAGAGAATACATCATTACAAAGAAAGGAGAGGACTATGTTATCAATGGAGATTTAGGAGGCCTTAGGACAAAAAGGAGTTGATGGAATCCTAAAAGTAGTAATAGTTTCTCTTTTATATTTTATTTCTTGAGTTTTAGGGCTTTGTAATAACATTAATATAGTATCTGGAGTACAGTTGGATCAGAGAAGAACCTCTTGACTTCTACCTCCATTTATACTACCTCTGGAATTGTGAATGTGGATCTATTGAGAGTAAGAAAACTGGGACTAGTAGGGTGTCTTGAGAAGAACACAGAATATACCCAGAACTCAATCTAGAGAGAAATAGCAGATGCAACTTGGGCAAGCTTCAGAGAGAATAGCAGGCTAGAAAAGCTTGGCTAGGTATACACTTGGATTATATCACACCAGTAAGGTTTGGTATTGGGGGTGCAGACAAGGGGGCAACTAAGTATAGAGGGTCCATGAGTGATCAACTAACTGTATTTTCCAGAGGAGCTTTTGTTATAGTATGTAAAGGTTGACACCTTAGGGAGGCTATGTGACGACAATCTAGGGAGATCTTATAATCCTTTTACAACTACTAACATATATTTTACTGGAGCTATGTATAATTCTTATTTCTCTAATTATTTATAAACCTTCAACTTTGATTATCTCCCCTTGGACCTTTAGTATGCAATTGGGAGCTGGCACATCATTATTTTGTTTGTCCCAGTATGCAATTCCCTTTTGCACCCTTTCAATAGAAACTGTATAACCATGCTATTGACTTCATGAAAGACACGAAGCTTTCTAAGCCAGCAAAGGTCTATCTACTATCTTTAGTAAAAAGAAACTCTCTTGATACATGGATTGATAAGGAACTTAGAAAAGGTTACATCCATCCATCTACTAGTCCAATAGCAGCTCCATTCTTCTTTGTATAGAAGCTTACAACCCGTCATGGACCATAGAGCCCTCAATGCAATTACCATCAAAAATTACTATCTAATCCCTAGAATAGCCGACTTGATTGAATTACTCAGCAAAGCCTCAATCTTTACCAAAATTGATTTGAGATGGGGATACAACAATATTTGCATCAGAGAAAGGGATGAATGGAAAACAGTATTTATCACAAAATGAGATCTCTTTGAGACAACTATTATGTATTTTAGATCCTCCAATGTACCAGCGACATTCCAAAGTATGATGAATGATATACTTGGAGATTTGATTCACATTAGATTAGTAATAGTGTATTTAGATGACATTTTAATATTTAGGACATGTTTGAAGGAACATAGGCAATTGAAAGAAGAAGAAAAAGTTGTAGTTGGATTGGGAGATAGGTAGTAGAATGAGGTAGTATCTTTACTTTGTTCTACTGGTTGAACAAGGTATCACAACTATTGTCGTCCTCACGATATAAAATAATTACCAAATGTACAACAATGGAAATTTGATGAAGATGCACCAATTGGCCAATATAGATGAGAAAGGTGTTAGGATAAGGAAAATGAATCAAAAAATGAATTGTTAACACACCTTTAGTGCCTGTGACAAGGCATTATCTTAACAGTGATAGGGATCAAAAGGTTTGATCACGAAACAAAGGTGAAATAAAGAAGTGCTGAAAAGACTTCAATTTAATGACCTCTATACTAAAGCAGAGAAATGTTTCTTTGAACAAAGTAGCATCAAATATTTGGGCATAATAATATTGGAAAATAAAGTACAGATAGATGAAGAGAAACTTTCAGGAGTTCTAGAGTGACCAGTACTGACAAAAGTCAAACAAGTACAAGCATTCTTAGGCTTTGTGAAGTTCTATCATAGGTTCATTGAGAACTTTGCCAAGATATCAAAACCACTCTTTGACTTAACCAAGAAGGATTGTACCTGGAATTGGGGCATTAAGCAACAAAATACTTTTAAGACACTGAAAAAGACCTTTACCATGGCTCCAATCCTGTAAATACCAAATGACGAAGATCCCTTTAAGTTATCTACCAAGACTAGTGACTTTGCAACAGGTGCAGTCTTATCACAAAAAGATATGCAAACCAACCTATGGCATCTAGTGGCATTCTTCTCCAAGTCGTTAGATATTCATGAAAGGAACTATGAAATCTATGACAAAGAGCTACTTGCAGTAATTCGGGGACTAGAGGAATATAGGCATCATTTGGAAGAACATTCATATAAAATTAAGATCTGGTCAGATCATCAGAACCTCACATTTTTCAGAATAGCTCAAAAGCTGACCAAGAGGCAAGCAAGATGGGCATTATTCATGACTTGTTTTGACTTTGTACTCTATCATAAACTGGAAAAGACAATGCAGATAGAAGACCCCTTGTCCAGATGAGCAGATCATAAGATAGGAATAGACCTTGACAATACAAACCAGGTATTGCTAAAGCCTGAGTTCTTTGTTATCAATACATTAGAGACTACTTCTGTACAGAGGAAAAATCTGTATCCCTCATAGCATAGATGACACTTTGCGACAACAGATCATTCAGATGCACCACAATTTGCCATCCACCAGACACCTAGGTTAGTGGAAAACCTATGAGTTGGTCTCTAGAAATTACTGGTGGCCTAGAATAACTATATTTGTCAAGAAATATATTATGGGTTATAATATGTATCAGTGGATGAAAAATCGCCCACAGCAACCTTTTGGACCACTCGTGCCTAACAAGATGTCTAACAGACCTTGGAAAATAATTTCTATGGACTTAACCACTCAATTGCCAAAGTCAAATAGTTACAATGCTATTTGTGTAATTGTTGACAGGCTCACCAAAAAAGCTTATTTCATTCCTATTAATAATTGGTTCTCATCTAAGGATATGGCGCAGTTACTTTATGACAAGGTTTACCCATTACATAAACTGCCCCTACAAATCATTTTGGATAGAGGAGTACAATACTCAGCCAAGCTATTCCAAGAATAGTGCAAAATTTTAGAAATAGAATCTACTATGTCGACAGTATACTATCCACAAACAGATGGACAAACAGAATGTGTAAACCAGGCTCTAGAGCAATATCTTAGGTGCTATATCAATTACAATCTTAGTAATTGGTCGGATCTGCTACCAAGTGCAGAATTCGCATACAACAATTAAGCACATGAAGAAATTAAAGAAAGTCCGTTCTATCTTGAATATGGCAGATACCCGAGAACAGGTCCAATTTTAGTCAAAGAGTTGCTGCAAAGAGACTTGAATAACCTAACATATTAAAAACATGAAGCCTTGGAGCAGGCAAAAGCAGCTCTTACTCTTGCAGTAGAAAAAATAAAGTGGTACTATGACAAGAAAGTCCAAAGCATTCTATTTAAAGTTGGCAACAAAGTGCTACTCAATTTGAAGGATTACCAGACTACGGAGTGAGCATTATGACCCCAGTACAAAGGACCATTCGAAATAATAGAAAAGTTGTTCTTGGTTATATTCCAGCTTAGGATGCTACCTCGCTACCAAGCACTGCACCCAGTCTTTCACACAAGCAAGTTAACTTAGTACTCTGAATCTACCATCCATAGCCAGAAAGCCACTCCCCCACCACCAACCTTGATACAGGGCCAGAAAGAATGGGAGATAGAAAAAATTCTGGACTTACAACAAAGACATGGAAAAAACAAATACCTTGTTAGATAGAAAAGATACACTCAAGGAGATGACACATGGGAACCTGAAAAAAATTACAAAATGCAGGCAAAAAGCTGCAGAAATATCTTTGGAGTATACCAAAAACAAGATAACTTCTCAACGGAGCTTGAACCAAGAGAAAGGGTAATGTCACAAACTTCATTTGGCCATATCTCCATCAACTCTTTAACAATTCTCATGGTCTCAAGGACTACGGAAAGCCCTCAAAAAAACCTTTCAATCAATGCCAGTTACATCTTGAGGCAATCAATATTGGCCAAAATATTAAGCAGATCAACTAGTAACTACTATGTTACTGTTTATTAAATCACTAATATCTTGAAAACTACCATGATCGATGCTTCGGTTCTAGGCTCAGCAGAAGCCTTCTTCATAATACTCAGAATGAGCCTGGAACAACTTCAATGCAATTAATATTAGTGGAGATATGAAGGCCTCAATGTTTGCATATAGACTTTATTAATTACCCATAGATAGTCATTTGTCCTTTTCTTAGAACAAAGAACAGCCTTCATATGGTTAAGTTACCACTATTTTGAGTATAAAGGCACTACCATATGTAGAACAATAGGTAGTAGTATATGATGATCTGTTCTAGTGCACAGACCATCATAATCCTATATATAAGAACTCCTTGTCTGAGGATTAGACCTCAGACTTAACAACATCTTTTGTCACTTGTCTAACTTTGCATTTTTGAACTCTTTAAAGTATCAAAGCACCTATCACAAATAGTAAGTGACCATTTGTGATAACATTACTTATACAACTACTATATGGTCTGTATACTACTTTTTCACACTCATCATGTGGCCTGTCATGTGATATCATGTGATTTGATACTAAGAGTTCTTGTCATGTGACTGTGACACTTGTGACATAACACTTTCCTGTACTTCTTCTTGTGTAGTAAGTCCAAAAGAAAAAGTAAAGTAAAGTAAATATAGATAATAACTTAGCAAAATGGCTAAGTCATGATAGTAGTTATCTGTTGATCTGCTTAATATCTTAGTCAATATTGATTGCCTCAAGAAGTGACTGGCATTAATCAAAAGATCTTTTTAAGGGCTTTTTGTAGTCATTGAGACTATGAGAATTGTTGTAGAATTGATGGAGATATGGCCAAATGAAGTTTGTAACACCTTGATTCTCCTTATCATGGCTTGGCAAAATAGCTAAGTTATTTTCTATTTTATTTTCAATTTCCTTTTTCTTTTATTTAGTTAAATTACTACTATAAAGATAAAGCATAGAAAAGGAGTCACAAAGGTGATATAGGTCACAGAATGGTCATGTCACAGGTCACAGGTCACAACACATGACAGGGTAACATGAGGACTATGGAAGATGAAGTGCATAACCATGATAGTAGTTGTATATATAGTATAGAAAATTAAATAGGAACTTTATTGAGTTCTTCTTGTCAACTCTGACTTGGAGTAGATTTAAGTCATCATGGCTAGAGTCTTATACTCCTCTATTTCTACTGCTGCGCCTTTTGTGGCATTGCCACATGCACCATTCTCTCTTCTTTATTCTTCTCCCTTCTTTTTCATAGTAGACACTTTTTGTATTTATATCTCTTTTTCCCACATTTGAAGCATTTTACTTTTACTGTCTCTTACCTCCTTATTGTTTTTTCTTTCAATCTACACTATATTACCCTACTCAACAACATCTCAAATTTATTCTGGGAAATAACTTTCTCCTTCTCTTCTCTTTCTTTATTCTTACAGTTTCAGACCAGGTGCCCAAACTTCCTGCAACTGAAACATAATTTCCCCTTCCTTCCTTCAAGTTCTGTCCTTAATTTAGCAAGAGCATGCTTTTCGTTGAGCAAGTTGCTCATGAGAGAGTTATATTATTGCAGAGACATGATACTATGTCTCTATAATGGGTACAGAGTAAATGTTAGTTCTTGCTAACTATACTATATCTGCTGGGGCATAAGATCTTTACCCAGCCAGGTACCTAATGTCCTACTAACTACTGTCCTAATAGTACTTTGGCTATTACTCCATGAAGGAGATCCCTACTCTAGATGGTCTCTTAGAAGTAACCATCAATTCTCTGCATAGACAGGTGACAAAGGCACCTGTAGCATAAAGTTTATACTGAGAAAGGTACAAGTAACTACTAAATACTGCTTATTTGTAAGGTCAGGTCTTAGAAATGATATCTGAGTTTGGTACTACTCTTTCACCCACTGTCCCTAACTGACAGTGAAGTCCCCTTAAGCCAAGAGCCTGACTATATATGGAGATGGCTGGTGATCACAATGATTACTGGCTAAGGATTGATTTTAAATGAGAATAAGATGAGCAAGGTCCAAGATAGATAGTACTCTAGAAGTGATATTGAGTTCTAGTGTAAGGCTTAGTTGGGTTGACCTTAACCTTACTCCTTATCTGAGTTGATAAGGAGAACTCAATAGAGTTTCTGTTAGATTTTGTATATTATTTATACATGAGTAATAACCCTAACTGTCATGACTTGGCAAATTGGCTAAGTCATTATTTATATTTCTTTTCTTATTTAATGGAGCACGGGAAAGTATCACGTGACTTTGTCACAATGTCACAACAGTGTGATGGATTTGTCACAGATGGTCACATCACAAGTCACAAGGTGTCACATGACTAGAGGTAACATGAGGACCATGGGAGAACAAGCGTATAGCTACAGTAGTAAAATGTATAAGTAGTAGAGAATTAAGCGAGAACCCCATTGAGTTCTCTTTGTCAAACTCTGAACAAAGAGACAGTTGGCTTAATTCCAGTCATCGGACTTTAGACGCTGATACTAACCCTGTACTAAAGTCCCATGCTTCCCTATGAGTCACTTTTATCTCACACATCCATTTGATAAGAAAAGAAAATAGAAAATAAAATAAATATTGACTTAGCTGTTTTGCTAAGTCATGATAATGTTCATAAACAAAAAACAGTAAAGAGGCATAGCTTTAAGTTATAAAAATTGGAAAAGCCACTAATAGTAAGAAATATGAATGGAACAGGAAATAGTAGAGGAAATATCACATATCAGGTAGAAGTCAACATGTTCTACAAAAACTATATAGAAAGAATAAAAATAGATATGTATAATTTGGAAAAGACAAAAGTGATACTAGGTATGTCCTAGTTACAAGTGCATAACCCAGAAATAAATTGGAAAACAAAGAAAGTAAAGATAACAAGATACTTGCTCTTATACAGAAGAAATACAGTGGTAAAAGAAAACATAGAGCAAAGAAAGAAAATGGGAAAGAGGATTAAAAATATAGATAAAGAGAATAGAGATAAATGGAAATGGACAATGGAAGAAAAGTTCAATGAGGAGATCAAGCTAGATAAAGAAAAAGTGAAAGGAATAGTACCATAGAAATTCCACAAGTGGCTAAAAGTATTTGGAAAGGTAGAATTGAAAAGGATACTAATAAAGAAGCCTTGGGATCATGTAATAAACTTGAAGGAAGACTTTGTACCAAGGAAGGGAAGGACATATTTAATGTTAAGACAAGAGAAAGGGGAGGTTAAAGAGTTTATGAAAAAGTAGTTAAGAAAAGGATACATCAGATCCTCAAAGTTACCCCAGACTTTGCTAGTATTTTTTATATCACAAACTTTATTTGGCCATATCTCTATCAATTATTTGACGATTCTCACAGTCTCAATGGCTATGGAAAGCCCTCAAAAAACCTTTTAATTGATGCCAGTCACTTCTTGAGGTAATATTGGCTGAGATATTAAGCAGATCAACAGGTAACTACCATGTTACCATTTATTAAATTGCTAATATCTCAGAAACTGCCATGATCAATGCTTTGGTTCTAGGCTCAGCAAAAGCCTTCTTTATAACACTCAGAATGAGCCTAGAATGACCTCAAGACAATTAATATTAGTGAAGATATGAAGTCCTCAATGTTTGTACATAAACTTTAGATCACTTACTAATTTGTGATAAGTGTTTTTATACTTGAATAGTTCAAAAAAGCAAAGTTTAGACAATGACAAAAGATGTTATTAAGTCTAAGGTCTAACCCTCAAACAGAAAGTCCTTATATATAGGAAAGTGATGATCTGTGCACTAGGACAGGCCAATCACATGCTACTATCTATTGTTTTATATATGGTAGTGCCTTTGTACTCAAAAATAGTGATAACTTAACCATATAGAGGCTGTCCTTTGTTCTAAGAAAAGGACAGATAACTATCTATAGGTAATTAATTTTGTGATACTTCTACATGTGTAGATGATAATGTACCTTTAGTATAAATTTATAAAGTAAAAGTTTTACAAGTAATCTAATAAGCATTATCCAATTGTGAGGTTAGGTCTTGAATATAATACCTAGGTTTGGTACCATATCTCCACTAGCAGTCTCTAACTGACTACCAAGTCTCTTTTATAGCTAGGGCCTACTATCTAGATAGACTAGCAACTTAAGATAGTCACCAGTCAAGAGCAATTAGAGAATAGAGAGTAAACAAGGCTCAAGGTGAGCAGTGTCCTCAAAATGGTATCAAGTTCTTCTAGTGGCAAATGACTTAAGATCCTAGCCTAGGGTTTAGACTAGAGAGCTTTTCAGAGTTAAAAGAGAACTTGATAGAGTTCTCACTTGATTCTGCTATACTATATATACAGTTCTATGCTATTTGTCCATGTTTATTTTACAAGTGTCCAATGTTTACTGGTTCAATCCCAGTCTATGTCATATTTCTTAATTATGGTCAAGATAACTCATGATACTGATCCTAAATTACCTCAACTTAGGGTTAAGTGTCAGTTACTAATAGAAAAACTTAATATTACTCTCAAGGTACTGCTTATCTCAAACCCTGCCTATTACTTACTCTCTAATCACTCTCAACTGGTGACTACCTTAAGTCACTAGTCTTTCTGGATAGCATGGCCCTAGTTATAAAGGAAACTTAATAGTTAGTTAAGGACTGCTAGTAAAGATATGGTACCAAACCTAGGTATTGCATTCTGTTAAATTAATTATTATATTGTGTATTACTATAGTTTAATATACAAGTCATGCTTAGGTAAGTGCAGTGCTTCTTTGTCTCAACTGCTATATCACAAACTGCTCTGCTTCTCTCGAGATCTCTCTTTCCTATTAGGCCATCTATTATTATCTGTTGGATAACTCGGTAAGTGGGCCATCATTTGTCTCTACTATAATTGCTACTCTCCATCCTTCTAACAGGTTATGGGCCCTAGTTTGCCCTGACCTCCTTTGGTACTCTCAAGCTACCTCAGTTGATGGAAAGGACTTGACTAGCTTGCTGATCTGTTGGGAATTGAGATGATCTTCCTGTTGAATTTTCTCATACCCACAAGATCCTCTGCTCCTTTGCAGATGCTATAGCCCATGGCTATTTAGGATGAAGCACTATGCATTCATTGCTGCATCTGCTCCCTGAACTAAGTTGATTTCTTGATAATAGCTATGACAAGTTTGATCTCCACCATTTCTCGTCTTTCTAGCCCTTCTGTTTACCCATTCTGGGCAATCAGTGTGCAGTCCTGTCTTGCTATGATCACTATGCCTGGTTTTCCTTATAATACCAAGGATATGCTCACTTTCTTCATTATTCCTTCCACTACAGATCAAGATGAGCACGTTAGATGTAGCAGCCTTGACTCTCAGGCTCTTGGGATAATGAACTCATCCCTAGCTCATAATATCCTTATGTATGGAAAAGAGAATGCAGAGTCTCTCTGGAACTATTTGCACAATAAGTATGGCTCTTCTGGGCCTGCTTTTGTTTTTGCAGACTATTAGTGCACTAGACATTTCCAGATTTCTAGGAATAGTGACCCTGCTTCCCAGATTGCAGAACTCAATACTCTCTATACTAGGCTAGAGGGAAACAAATGTAATATCCCCTTCCTTATTCATGCAATAATACTTTTATCTGTTATCCCTCAATCTTGGAATAACTTGACCATCTCTATCCTCACTTTCCAAACCTCGCTCACCTAGTTGACTTGGGATTTTGTGAGCTCAGCTATTCAGTCCAAGTTCTTCCAAAGATTAACCAGCACTCATACTGCTCGTCACTCAGGTGTTCCTAGAGGTAATCATCCTCCCTCTTGGAAAAAGAATCCCCAGGATAAGTAGCAGCAGTGCTCTCAGGGGCAGCAGCAGCAGCAGTCACAAGGAGATTCCTCCTAGCAGCAAAAAAAAAAGCATAGTTGAGAAAAGCATAGTAGTAAAGCATACCAAGCAGATAGCTCTTCCAAATCTATTAATAATAACAAGTACCAAGCATCTAGTGCCATTGCTTTTGCAAGTATGGCTACTATCTTCCCTCCTACTCATCCTCTTTCTCCCAAGTCTCAATCAAAAGCTAGAGTACCCAAGCTTGTTGATTGGCTCTCTGAGCAACGCCTTTCTCAAATTGGTTCAATCTGTGGTCCATTGGTGTGTGCACAAGATAGAGCACTAAAACTATATGATGAGTGCTTGGCTAAGAAATTCCCTGATCCTACTCCTGTTGAGGCATTTGCCTTATATTTTACTAGAGCTGTATATAATTTCTATTTTCTAATTATTTATAATCTTTATTTTTGATTATCTCCCCTCAAACCTTTAGCATGCAATTGGAAGCTGGTACCACATCTTATTGTTTGTCCCAATGTGCAATTCTCTTTTGCACTCTTTTAGCATGCTCCAGAGAGAAAAGCGCTGCAAAGCAGTACACATGCAAGAGACCTGGAAGGCATAGCAAAAGAGGAGGGTAAGCAGAAGAAGGTCAGTAGAACCTTCAAAATGCTAAGAGAGGTGTGGTTGAATGTTGGGATAGAAAAGAGAGATACTTATAAAAATGTCATGGTAAAAGCACTCTTGGACAGTAGCACAACTCGGAATACCCGTATTGTGGGTCATACATGCGAGAGTATAGAACGTGTGTACTCAGAGACTCTTTTCAAGGTGGTGCTTTCCAGCCTCCTCCAGAAAGTGGCCTCGCCCCTTCACACAATGAC
>Ga0153998_1000109_pt1 | contig 13975 bp, 10 predicted proteins | sample TSNC082MetaG_FD_104725 | JGI IMG/M metagenome (GOLD analysis project Ga0153998, IMG submission 104725) | Attine ant fungus gardens microbial communities from North Carolina, USA - TSNC082 MetaG | ecosystem: Host-associated > Fungi > Mycelium > Unclassified | place: USA: North Carolina, Lumber...
TGTCTTGCTAGTTCTTGCTATAATTAGCCATCAACAATGATGGCCCTGCTCTGATGGTAACCTAGATGTTATAAATAAGTGACTGCTGCTGAGATATGACATCATTCTGTTAGAGAACATCTTTGAAGGTCCTTTCCACTCTCAAGAGCACTTTAGAGAGGAGTTCTATTATAGATCTGTTATGAAATTCTCTGGACAATGTTTATGAGGTCTCTATAGTGGTGGTCACAGCCACTACTCTGCTACTCAAGTGGTATGCTCGAGTCCACAACTGGGTATCTAATGATATCTCTAGGGGGCTAAACTTGTCTCTCGAGCTAGTTATTCTCATTATTATAGTGAAAAATGTCACTTTTATTGCCTAAACAGCTGTCTGGCATGACAGCACTTTTGCCTCTTTGGGCCATGCTGCCTTCCCCATGCATCCACACTATCTTTGTCGGTCCTTGATTACTCCCTACCTCCTGTTTTCCTTTCTATGATACTCTTTCTCTTCACACCTTTTGCACTGTACGTATGTCACTATCACCTCCTTTGTGCACCATTCTAACTCTAGTAGGATTGCTTCTTCTAGCATCCCTTTGCCACAGTGCTCTTTTGCTTTCTTCCTCAATTCTACCACTGATTTCCTCCCCCATGTTCCTTGCTATGCTTCTTGTGGCTCAGCCACATGTACTACCTCTCCTTCTCCCACTCTTCTCAGTTCCTTCTCCTTTTCCTGCACTTTTCCCTTTACAGGACACGCTAGCCTCTCTTGCTGTGCCTTTTGTGGCTTTGCCACACGCACCGCCTTCTCCTTCTTCTCCCACAATGGGCACTCCCTACATTTGTGCCCCTTCTCCCCACACTTGAAACACTCAACTTCTATCACTTCTACCCTCCTTATTATCCTCCCTTCTACTCCACACTGCATCACTCTATTCCTCAATATTTCAAATTTATTTTGGGGAATGACTGTTCCCTTTTCCTCCTCCCTTTTATTCCTGCAATTTTGGGCCAGGTGCCTGAACCCTCTGCAACTTCTACAAAGCTTCCCCTTTCTTCCTTCTAATTTTGCCCTTAGTTTAGTGAGGGCATGCTTTTCGTTGAGCAGATTGCTTATGAGAGTTTTATACTGGGTTTGAGACATTGTGTCAACATCTCAAGGGTATGGAGTTAATGTTAATCTTACTTAATGTTATGTCTGTTGGGGTGCAAGATCTTCACCCAACCAGACACCTACTGCCTTACTAACTACTGCCCTAATAGTACTTTGGCTATCACCCAACAGATGGGATCCCTAATCTAGACAGTCCACTAGTGGTAACTATCGCTCCTCTGCGTGTACCAGCTTACAATGGAGTTGCAGCACGAGGTTTATACCAAGAAAAGGTTTACAAGTATACTACTGGGCACCGCTTGTTTGTAAGGTCAGGTCTCAGAAATGATACCTGAGTTTGGTACCACTCTTCCACCGTCAATCCCTAACTGATTGACAAGTCCCCTTAAGCCAAGGGCCTGGCTATGTATGGAGGTGGCTAGTGATTGCAATGATCAGCGGCCGAGGGTCAATGTAGATGAGAGTAAAGATGAGCAGGGTCCAAGGTGGACAGTGCTCTAGTAGTGGAATCGAGTTCTAGTGTCAGAGAGCCAAAGTCCGTGCCGGAATAAAACCAACTGTTCCTTCATTAGCATTTGACAAGAAGAACTCAATAGAGTTCCTGTTAGATTCTGTATACTATTTATACATGAAGAGTAACCCTAACCCTTCCTTTTATCCTGTACTTCCCTATGAGTCACTTTTCTCTCATACATCCATCAATGAGAAAATAAAATAAAATAAAATAAAAAGAAATATTAAATAATGACTTAGCTGTTTTGCCAAGTCATGACACCCATCTTGCTTGCCTTCAATTCAGCTTTTGACTTGTCATGAAATATTGGAGATTTTTGTGGTCTGTCCAAATTTCAAATTCCAGTTTTGCTCCTTCTAGGTAGTACCTCCATGCTTCTAGACACTGAATAACTGCTAACATCTCTTCATCGTGAATTTCATAATTTTGTTCTATGGCATTTAATGATTTTGAGATAAAAGCTACTAGTCTCCACTTTCCATCCTCACCTTTTGTTGATAACACTTCTCCTATTGCATAGTCTAATGCATTTACCTCCACTCTCATTTCCTTATCTATGTCTAGGATTACCACACCCTGTGACACCTAGTGACTATACAGACTTATATACCAATCCAACCCTTCATCACTAGCTTATTAAGAACTATACCACTATGACTAAGCCTACTAGACTACTCAGTTTAGAGCACTACTGTTCTTTAGCTTCATTATCAATAAAGCCTCCTCTTACTTCTTCACCTCCTGGTAATAATCCTCCCCCATCCTTGTGGGCAAGCACAGAGGAAGACACAACCTGATTGGTTGAGGTCAAGCCTAGCAGTCCTAAGGATCAAGGCTTGACAGAGATAGCTAAAACAGGTTCTGTGATAAATACTATTTTTAACCTTTTGAATACCTTCTCTTGTTTCTTTTCCCATTTTTACTTTTGTTCCTTCCTAATGAGCACATGTAATGGGGTTGCTATTTTTGCAAAGTCCTTGATGAATCTTCTGTAATAGTTGGCAAGGCCTAAGAACTTTTGTACTTCTTTAACATTTCTGGGTGCTGGCTAGCTTAATACTCCTTCCACCTTTTCTCTCTGTATTTCTACTTCTCTTGGACCAATTACTACTCCTAGGAATTTGACTTCTCTTACTTTCTATTTACACTTCTCTGGTTTTACAAATAGGTTGTTTTTCTCTAGCCTCTTTAATACTTCCTCCACTAACTTATTGTGCCCCTCTTCTGTGTCTGTAGCTACTAAGATATCATCAATAAATGTTGCAGTATCTCCTTGATTTATGAGATCCCAGAATAGATTATTCATCATTGTTTGAAAGATAGCAGGGAAGTTAGTTAGCCCAAAGTACATGACCATAGGTTTATAGGCTCCAATATGCATTGTAAACACTGCCTTCCATTCATTTCCTTCTTTGATCCTAACATTATTATACCCCCACCTTAGGTCTAGCTTCGTGAATACTTTTCTCTTTCTTATCCCATCTAATATATCTGCTATGAGGGGTAAAGGATACCCATTTTTTATTATCTACTGGTTTATATGTTGATAATCCTACACTATTCTCTGTTTTCCATTCTTTTTTGCTACAAAATGTACTGGCAAAGTTTGGGATAATTTGAAGGATCAGATGTACTTTTTCTCAGCTGGTCTTCTATAAATACCTGCACTTTCTCCCTTTCTTCTCTCAACAGTGAATATACTTTCCCCTTTTTCAGCACAAACTCCTCTTTTAGCTTTATAGTATGATCCCAGGCTTTTTGTACTAGTATCCTTTCTGACTCTTTCTTTCCAAAGACTCTTTTCCACTTTCAAAACCTTTTGGGTACTAGTTTTTTAAGTGTTTCTAAGTCTTTACTCTATTCACCTCTCTTTTTCTTATTTCTTGCTTCCATTTTCCACATATAGGTGAACACTGCATCATCTTAACCTCCCCTTTTTCCCAATCTATTTCTGGGTTATGTGCTGCTAGCCATGGCATGCCCAGTATCATCTCTGTTTTACCCAAGTTATATACATCCATTCTCGCTCTCTCTACATGCCCCTTGAAAAACATATTGCACTTTACTTGGTGTATTATTGCTTCTCCCATGTTTACTATTCCATCTACATTTCTTACTAGGAAGGGATTTCTTAACTTCTCTATTTTAAATTCTTTTTTCTTGACAAAGGCTATATCCATGAATAGGCCTGTTGCACTGCTATCTAACAATGCTTTTACCACTACTCCCTCATGACTCTCCAGTTTTTCTAGCCCCACCTTCATCCAAGTTTTTCTTAGCGGTCATAGTGTGCACTACACATCTCTTACTCTCTCAGTGGTATTGGTAGAATTTATTTTATTGCCCAATTTTTCTGGGCACAATACACTGTACAAATTGTTGGAGGTTAGTTGAGAGCTCATTGTTCTCCATTGTCTTTTGCTGACTCTTGCAGTGTCTCTACTACTCATCTTTTCTTTCTCTATCTCTCCCAGTAATTTTTGGCCATATGGCCCTATTTTCCACACATATAGCATGTCCTATCTCCTTCTTTTCCTTTGTTAATATCTATTGTATTTGGGTCTCTTTTTAGACCCATTTGACCTCCTCCTTGGTTTGGCATACTTGGTCCTTTTCTTCTGTATCCTCTACTGGCATTTTCTGCTCTCCACGTTATTTGTCCTCCTCTACCCCATATGACCCTTTCCTATATCCTTCTCCTCTTGGCTGTGTATTTTTCCCTGGGTGTGTCATATTCCTTTTGTCAGCGTCTAAAGTCTGATGACCAGAATTAAGCCAACTGTCTCTTTGTTCAGAGTTTGACAAAGAGAACTCGATAGAGTTCTCGCTCATTTCTCTACTACTTATACACTTTACTACTGTGGCTATGCGCTTACTCTCCCATGGTCCTCATGTTACTCTAGTCATGTGACACAGTGTGACTGTGACTGTGACGTGACCATTGTGACCTTGTGACAAAGTCACATGATACTTTCCCACGCTCCATCTTGTAGTTGTAAATAAGAAAAGAAAGGAAAAGAAAAGAAAAGAAATATAAATAATGACTTAGCCGTTTTGCCAAGTCATGACACCTTTCTAATAATCTTTCTTCTGCTCTACTCTGTCTTTGGTTCCTATCTAATCTTACTGCCCTCTCTTGCTACTCTCCAATGGTGGTTGGCTGTAGCAACTTAGCCTAGATGACTTAATTACCCTCCAAGTCCAAGTTGATAAGAAGAACTTAATGGAGTTCTCGTTAGATTTTCTATACTACTTATACAACTACTACATGGTCTGTGCACTACTTTTCTATACTCATCATGTGACCCATCATGTGATGTGATGCTGTGACTTCCTATTCATGTGACTGTGACTATGTGATACTTGTGATGTGATACTTTCCTATACTTCTTATGTATAGTAAGTCTAAGAGAAAAGAAAAGAAAAAGAAAAGAAAAATAAATAATAACTTAGCCATTTTGCCAAGTCATGACATTGGTAGGCTTTCTGCTTCTGCTAACTTCCTCCTAATAGCCCCATTCAGACCTCTTTTGAATTCTTCAATGAGGGGTCTTCTCTCGTAGCTGTTCCTCCTAGCAACTTTTTTTAATTCCTGAACATATTTATCACAGGATCTTCCTTCTTGCTCTATTGTCCTTAACTGCTCTACTTTTCTCTCTTCCTCTGTTATTTCCCCAAGCTCATTTCTTATCTTTGTAAATAATCCTTCTATTGTTTCTATCTTTGACTCTTCCTTGGCCAGCTCATCTAACAAGTTGTCTTTTCATACTTCTGCTACTCTTTCCTGTACATATGATAACACCTAGGTAATTTGGGTCATTGTTGTCTCCCTATTCATCTTCATTCTCAAATATAAACAAGCCATATTAATGAATGTACTCACTTCCTCCATCTTTCTACTAAATACTAGAGGTCTTGCGATCTCTACTTTGCTCCCCTACTACTGGAGGAGCATACTGCTGACCTGCTATTGCAGGGTGGTGATTATAAAGAGGAATTACTCCTCTCTGATGGATGGTGGTTAGTGGGAGGCAAGTATCACAGATAGTTTCCCCTGTAGTTGTTGTTGTTGTTGTTGTTGCTGTTGCTAAGACATGATCAATAGTGATAGTGATAAGAATAGTGATAATGATCTAGATCCCAATGAATTTTCTTCTTCCAGGTTTGCTATCTAAGGCTATGTCTAACAGGGCATAAGATCTTCACCTGTCTGGAGTCCTAATACCTTACTAACTACTGCCCTAATCAAATTTGTATACAATTGCCCCTAAGAAGAGAATCCCTACTCTAAGTAGCTGCCTAAGGAGTGACCACCAATCTCCTGCATATACTACTCACAATGGAGCACAGCACAGAGCTTATACAATGAAAAAGATAAAGAACAACATCTGATTGCAAGGTCAGGACTTGAACAGGGCACTCAGACTTAGTGCCTAGTCTCCTCCCTCAGTCCCTAACTGACTGAGAAGTCCCCTTTACAGCTAGGGCCTGCTTTCCAAGATGCTTGCAAGTGTTGTGCTCACTAGTGAGGATAATAAGAGAATAAGTAGGTAGTAAGGCTGTGAGGTGCAAGGTCACTGTTGGGTATCAAGTTCTTATGTTAACATTAGGTTGTGAAGACTCAAAGTTCACCCTAGGTAGATATTTAAGAAGAACTCAATAGAGTTCCCTGTTGTATTCTGTATACTACTTATATTACTTTTACATAGTCTGTGCACTAAAGTCTCACAATTACATGTTCTTCTAAAATATTCTACAATCACCTAACTTAATCATATGAAATGGTTTACTTAAGTTTCCCACACTATTTATAGTTTTATCCCATTGTATGTCTTGAGATTGTGAATTAACTATTCAAAAGTATGAGAAGTTATTTTCTTTTTGGGGCTCTCATAATACTATATAAGGCAGATCTAGATTGAACTCACAATCATTTTATCTATTTTTACATTACAGATAAGCTGCCCTTTCATATTTTAATTTTTTTCTAATACCCCTACTTCCTTTTTCTCCCCATGAACCCTTTAGCATGCAATTGGGAACTATCATTGCCTATTTCTACTTGCTTGTTATAGTAAAGATCCCTTTTGTCCCTTTCAGTATAAAGATATCAAGTGTTAGATATAGGCTTCAAGTTCAATGTATTTAACTGTGAGGTCTAGAGTCTTAATACCCACTGCTATGTGGAAGAAACTCAGTAGTAAAGGAAAATATAGAGTGGAGGAAGAAAATAGAAAAAAGAATTAGGAATATAGATAAAGTAGATAAAGATGAATAGGAATAAACAATAAAAGAGAAGTTTGACAAGGGGATCAAGCTAGACAGAGAGAAAGTGAAGAATATGGTTGTAAGACTTTAGCCAAGACGACTTAAATCCACTCCAAGTCCAAGTTGACAAGGAAAACTCAATGGAGTTCTTATTTAATTCTGTACACTACTTATACAACTACTATATGGTCTGTGCACTACTTTCCCACAGTCCTCATGTGACTTAGTTATGTGACATCACCTGATTGTGACCTGTAACCCTGTGACCTGTAACCCTGTGACTCTGTGACACTTAGTCACATGATACTTTCTCATGCTCTATCCTTGTGTAGTAAAGAAAAGGAAATATAAATAATAACTTAGCCATTTTGCCAAGTCATGACAATGGTGTTACAAAAATTCCATAGGTAGCTAAAAGTATTTGGGAAAGTAGAGTCAGAAAGGATGCTAGTGAGAAAGCCTTAGGACCATATGATAAACTTAAAAGAAGATTTTATACTAAGAAAGAGAAGAACATACTTAATCTCAAGGTAAGAGAAAGAGAAAGTCAGTGAGTTCATGAAGGAACAGTTGAGAAAAAAGTACATTGGACCCTCAAAGTTACCCTAGACTTTGCCAGTTTTCTTTGTAGGAAAAAAGGACAGAAAGAAAAGAGTGGTATAGGACTATTGATATCTGAACTGTCACAAACTTCATTCTGACCTATCTCCATCAATTCTTCAATGATTCCCACAGTCTTAATGGCTACAGAAAGCTCTTAGAAAGATCTTTTGATCAATGCCAGTTGCATCTTGAGACAATCAATATTGGCCAAGATATCAGGCAGATTAATAGGTAATTATTATAGTACCATTTATTAAATTGCTGATATCTCAAAAACCACCACAATTGAGGCTTCACTTCTAAACCCAATGAAAGCCCTCCTCATAATGCTTAGAATGAGCTTAGAGCAACCCCAAGGCAATTAATAACAGTGGAGATATGAAGTCCTCAATGTTTGTATATAATTATTAATAGATAGTCATCTGTATTTTATTAGAACAAAGGATAGTCTTCATATGGTTAAGTTATCACTATTTTGAGTACAAAAGCACTACTATATGTAGGTCAATTGGTAGTAGCATGTGATGGCCTGTTCTAGTATACAGACCATTACTTTCCTATATATAAGGACTCCTTGCCTGAGGATTAGACCTTAGACTTGACAACATCTTTTGTCACTATCTAAACTTTGCTTTTAAGCCCTTTTGAGCTCTAGCATTTATAATCACAAATTAGTAAATGACCATTTGTGATATGAACAAAGGGACAATTAAAGACAACTACCTAATATCCTTGATTTTGGACTTAATAGACACTATGGGCATACAAAAGGTATTTACAAAAATAGATTTGAGATGGGGGTATAATAATGTGAGGATTAAGGAGGGAGATGAGTGGAAGACTGCCTTCACAACACATCTAGGGATTTATGAACCCACTGTAATGTTCTTTGGGCTTACAAATTTGCCAGCAACTTTTCAGGCAATAATAAATAATATCTTAAGGGATATAATAAATACAGGAGATATAGCAGCACTCATAGACAGTGTGCTAGTAGAAACAGAGGATGAGAAAGGACATGATGAGATAGTAAAAGAGGTATTGAGAAGAATAGAAGCCAATGACTTATACATAAAACCAGAAAAATGCATATGGAAAGTTAAGAAAATTAACTTCCTAGGATTAGTAATGGGGGAAGGGGGAATAAAGATGCAGGAGGAAAAAGTGGCAGGAGTTCTGGAATAGCCAATGCCAAAAATGATTAAAGATGTGCAGAAATTCTTGGGATTAGCAAATTACTATAGGCAATTTGTCAAAGACTTTGCCAAGATAGCAAAACCAATGCACCAGCTGGTTAGGAAGGATGAGAAATGGAGTTGGGGAGAAGAACAAGAGACAGTGTTTAAACAGTTGAAAAAGGTGTTCACAACACAATCAGTATTAGTAGCACCTGACTTAGATAGAGAAATGTGGGTAGAGACAAATGTGTCAGAATATATGATAGAAGGAGTATTGTCTATGAAATATGAAGACAACAAATGGAGACTAGTAGCTTTTATCTCAAAATTGTTAAATGAGGCAGAAAGGAACTATGAGATTCACAATAGGAAAATATTGGCAATTATTTGATGCTTAGACAAGTAGAGACACCTGCTAGAAGGAGCATAAGATAGATTTGAAATATAGAGTGATCACAAGAATCTAGAGTACTTTATGAGCAGTCAGAAGTTAAATTGTAGACAAGCAAGATAGGCACTATATCTATCTAAATTTAATTTTGTAATCAAACATGTGCCAAGAAGCAGTATGGGGAAAGCTGATAGTTTAAGTAGATAGCTAGACTGGCAGAAGGGAGTGGAAAGAGATAACAAGGATAGAGTATTGTTAAAAAAAGAGCAGTTAGAAGTGAGAGTGACATAGTTAGCAGAAGTAGTAATAGAAAGAGTAGACATACTGGAAAAGATAAAAAAGTTAGAAGTCAAAGATAATAAAGTAGTAAAAGTAGTGGAAGAAATAAAGCAAACAAGGATTAAGATTCTAAGAGATGAAGAATGGAGAAAGAAAGATAGCTTAATGCTGAGGGATGGAAAAGTCTATGTTTTAAGAAATAAGAAGCTAAGAGCAGAAGTAATCTGGCTACATCATGATATGCTGGTGGGAGGACATAGAAGACAGTGGAGAATAACAGAGCTAGTCACTAGAAACTTCTAGTGGCCAGGAGTCATGAAGGAAGTCAAAAATTATATGAAAGAATGTGATGTGTTATTACACTGAAAGGGTGCAAAAGGGAATTGCATACTAGGACAAATAAAACAATGATGTGCTAGCTCCCAATTGCATACTAAAGGTTTGAGAGGAGGTAATCAAAGATAAAGGTTATAAATAACTAGAAAAATAGAATTATATGCAACTCAAATAAAATATGTGTTTGATTGTTGTGAAGCCTGAAATATATTCAGACCTAAAATTAAACAAATTTTGCAAATTCACACCCCAAAAAGCAGGACTAAGATAGAATCACCTGCTAGGTAGTGAAAAAGACATAGAGAACTTCACTACCAAAAGCTGGCTATCTAACTATGTAGTAGTATACTTGGGGACATAAGGTTGCTACTAATAACAGGCCAATCACTCAAGAACCAGTGGAGTCGAGCCCGCAGCCCCACGGCATCATTGCTGAGAATAACAACTTTATTAGAGAAAGAAGCCTTATATAGAAAAGTCTGGCAAGATGTTCATCACAAAGGAACAGAACCAGTGGCCCAGAATAGCCATGACATCACTCAATTAGTGATGGCTAAGAATAGGAGCATATCAAAACTGATCTACTACGATCAGAAACAAAGAAGTGACAAAGAGCCTTAGAGAGTAGTAGAAACAACTTCTGAAACTCCCTAGGCAGAAAAGGAAAGAGTCAGGTCCTGAGTTGCTGAGATAAGCCAAAGAAAGGGGGAGATTGCCATAGAATCAGTGGTAGGTAACCCAGTAACTCAACAAGAGCAGAGTAGACCTGGCAAAACTAATAGGAAATAATTGAGAAAAAACAAGGAGGCATGGGATTCCCTATCACTACTGGAACAATTGTTGTAATAATAGATTATGACTGGGTTTATTATTTTCTCTATTTTTTTGTATATTTCTTTTGTATTTCTCTAAATCTATAAAAACCCCCACTTAGTAGAAAAAGGACAAGCAATCTTGGTTGCCTCTTCTCTCTATTTGGGTTTTCAAAGTGGAAATCTATTTTTAGAGTAATCAGATTAGTGATTAAGTTGCTTTGACTCAAGACTGAGTCAAACCAAAGAGACTACAGGACAAGCAACTTAGCTGCAGGAACAATATCATAGAAGCTCTAAAACAGAGTTTAGTATTACTAGGGAGTCAAGTTATACAGGGAGAATTCAAAGTCTTATATCTAATCACATAGTCAAGAGTACTACTGTGAGGATAGTCTGATCACATAGCCAGAGAGTGCTACTATAAGGACAACTTTGAAACAGGACATTAGTGTCATGACTTGGCAAAATGACTAAGTTAATATTTATATTTCTTTTCTTTTCCTTTTCTTTTCCTTTAGATTATTACTAAGGTGGAGCATGGGAAATATCATGTGACAGTCACAGAGTCACAAATGGTCATAGTCACAGTCACATCATATGACAAAGAAGTCAATGGATGGACATGAGGACTGTGGGAGACAAGGTGCATAGCCACAATAGTAATTGTATATATAGTGTAGCAAATCTTATGGGGATTCTATCAAGTTTGTTATGACTTGGCAAAACGGCTAAGTCATTATTTATATTTCTTTTCTTTTCTTTTTCTTTTATCTTGGACTTACTATACAGAAGAGAGTGCAGGAAAGTGTCACATCACAAGTGTCACATAGTCACATCACATCACATGATGTCACATGATTGGTCACATGATAGGCATGGGAAGATAGTACACAGACCATGTAGTAGTTGTATAAGTAGTGTAGAAAATCTAACAAGAACTCTATCAAGTTCTCTTTGTCAATCGCTGAACAAAGAGCAGTTGGCTTTATTCTGGCTTGGAGTTTAGCTTTCTTACAGAGTTCTCTTTGTCAAACACTGAACAAAGAGACAGTTGGCTTAATTTCAGTCATTGGACTTTGGCTGCTAACAATTAGGGCAACACTAGACAAGCAGGACTCAGGCACAGGGCCAAGACAGTAGTCTAGAATTGAGAATCAAGTTTTGAATATCACTGCTACTATGATACATTAGCAGAATTTAAAAACTTTACAACTTCTTTTAACCTTCATCTTCCAAATTCATTTCCCCACGAATTTGCACAAGGGATACTGTGCTGATACACAGTGTCAACTAGGATGCTTTTCTTAGGAGATCACATATCTTAATTTTATTTAAACTTTTATCTTCACTGCTACTTAAACAGTAGTTGAGAAATTACTATTTAAAAAGAAAACAGGAAGACCCCTAGCAACAATATCCTCTATATCGTTATGAAAAGAGTATAAGATCTCTCTAGATTATTGTTGCATAGTCTCCCTAAGGTGTCAACCTTTATATACCATGACAAAAGCTCCACTGGAAAATACAGTTAGTTGATCACTCATAAACCCTCCATACTCAGTTGTCCCCTTGTCTACACCCCCTTATACCAAACCTTATGGGTGTAATACAATTCAAGTGTGTATCTAGCTAAGCTTTTCCAGCCTGCTGTCCTCTCCGAAGCCTGCCTGGGTTGCATCTGCTATTCCTTTCTAGATTGAGTTCTAGGTATATTTAGTATTCTACTTAAGACATCCCTCCTGATTCTAGTCTTCTTACTCTCAATAGGTCCATATTCACAGTTCCAGAGGCAGTGTAGATGGAGGTAGAAGTCAAGAGGTTCTTTTTTTTATCCAACTATACTCTAGATACTATATTATCATGATTACAAAGTCCTAAGACTTAAGTGATTAAGAGATAAAAGAAAACTATTACTACTTTTAGATTGTCCTCAACCACTTCTTGTGCTAAGTCCTCACATTCTTTATGATGACGCATCCCCTTACCAAGTCCTTTCTATCAAAGATGACATGTCTCGTAGTGGGTTTCTTTCCAGAATGTTTCTCTTTCTTTTTCATACTTCCACTTAATGCTGTTTTGTGATTAGCTACTCCCTAGTTACCTGTTAGTTATTAGTAAGCCCCAACTATTGTCTGAGTTTTCCAAGCTGTATCCTAGATGCCATTTATCTAAATATACCTGACCTGATGCCATCAATGCTTATTTACAAGCACAAAGTCTAGTAGTCTAAGTTTGTCATCTGAGTACCACTGGTTCTACTGCCATATTTCCAAGTTAGTCTATTCAAAGGTGGATCTAGAGCATAGCTTTTTAGTAACTTTCTTCATAACCTGATGCCAGCTCATTCTAGTTGCCTCTCGAGGTCTCAATATGAGCTCTAGGTCAATTATCATCTACCCAATGTCTTTATTATATAGTACTATGTCCTAAGGATATAGAAAGGGTTCTAGAACAAATTCTAATCAAGAATCTATTAGTATAAAGTGTATCAAATATTATCTTCCATGGAAAATTTGCTGCAGAAAGTAGCATTTGATACATCTTATACCAATGAATCTCTAATTAGAATTTGCTTTAGAACCCATTATAAGTCCTTAGAACATATCAAATAGTTATATGAAACAGTGAACAAGTTGAAATGGACCTAGAGCTTATGTAAAAACCTTAGGAGGCAAGCAAGGTGAGCTGGCATCTAGTTATAGAGAGTGTCATTAGATGGCAATGTTCTAGATCTACTTGGTATTAGGTATACCTTGAAAGAGATGGTAGACTAAAGTTCTAAAGCTATTAGTATACTAGAGACAGACTTAGACAGATGTGCCTCTGATTGCAAATAGGCATTGATGGCATCAAATCTGGTATATTTGGATAAATGACATCTAGGATGCAACTTAGAGACATTGGACAATGATTGGAGCTTACTAACACTTGACAGGTAACTAAGGAGTTCTAAATCACAAGCTAACCACAAGAAGAAGGACAACAAAGAAGAAAGAAGATTCTAGAAGAAAATGACAATGGGGACCCATCATTGATGGGAAGGATCTAGGAGAAAGATGCATAAGCCTTGGGAGTTTGAGGGGACTTAGAGTAAGAAGAAGTCAAAGGATTAGTTTTATTTTTATTTGAGTTTCAGAGCTTTGTAATAACTTTAATATAGTATCCAGAGAGCAGGGAGATAAGAGAGAAGAACCTCTTGGCACTTACCTCCATTTTCACTGCCTATGGAATTGTTAAATACAAAACTATTGAGTGTAAGAGTTCAGAATCAATAGGATATTTTGAGAAAAATACAAAATATACCCAGAACTCAATCTAGGGAGAAATTGTTATGAACATTGAGTGGGACTACAATTATTATCAGCCATAGTCTGATAATGAGTGGTTAGTAGACGAGATGTTGGCAATACTAAACGAAGACATTATTATGCAGTAATGCATCAAATAATGTCTGAGGACTCTAAAGAGACAATGGACTCATAAAACGGACAA
>Ga0153998_1000113_pt1 | contig 13881 bp, 14 predicted proteins | sample TSNC082MetaG_FD_104725 | JGI IMG/M metagenome (GOLD analysis project Ga0153998, IMG submission 104725) | Attine ant fungus gardens microbial communities from North Carolina, USA - TSNC082 MetaG | ecosystem: Host-associated > Fungi > Mycelium > Unclassified | place: USA: North Carolina, Lumber...
GAATGTTCTACAATCACATGACCTTGTCACATGATATGATTACTTAAGTTTCTATGCTATTTATATCTTGTCTTCATTGTATGACTTGATATTTGCGATCAAGTGTTTGAATGCGTGGGAAACTTTTTCCTTCTTAGGGCTCTCATAACAGATAGTAGACCATTGACATTGCTCTTTTGATTCCTAATGCTTTATAAAGTTCTTCCATGAATATAAATGCAAATTGGGGCCCTCAATTGCTAATAATCCTTTTTGGTATGCCATGTATTTTCCATATGTTATCCTGATATATCCTTGCTATTTTGCCTGAGGAGATTGAACTTGTTGTAGTCATGAGTCTGATCATTTTGGAGAATTGATCTACTATGACTAGAATAGCATCCTTGTCTTCTGATCTTGGTAAGAGTCCTATGATATCAATGCTAATTTCTTCCCATGGTGTTTTTGCCATGGATAAGTGATGTAAGGGTGCTGCTTTCTTCATGTGTTATACCTTGTATTATTGACATTCTGTCACAAACTTCATTTAGCCATATCTCCATCAATTCTTTGACAATTCTCATGGTCTCAATGGTGACAGAAAGCCCTCAAAAAGACCTTTTGATTGATGCTAGTCACGTCTTGAGGCAATCAGTATTGGCTGAGATATTAAGCAGATCAACAGGTAACTACTATGTTACCATTTATTAAATTGCTAATATCTCAGTAACCACCATGATTGATGCTTTGGTTCTAGGCTCAGCAGAAGCCCTCTTTATAATGCTCAGAATGAGCTTAGAACAATCTCAAGGCAATTAATATTAGTGGAGATATGAGGGCCTCAATGTTTGTACATGGACTTCATTAATTACTTATAGATAGTCATCTGTTCTTTTCTTAGAACAAAGGACAGCCTCCATAAGGTTAAGTTATCACTATATTAAGCACAAAAGCACTACCATATGTAGAACAATAGGTAGTAGCATGTGATAATCTGTCCTAGTGCACAGACCATCACAATTATATATATAAGGACTCATAGTCTGAGGATTAGACCTCAAACTTAACAACATCTTTTGTCACTATCTAAATTTCACTTCTAAGACCCTCTGAGCTCTAGAATCCATAATCACAAATAAGTAAGTGACCATTTGTGATACTCTTGAGAGAGTCCCTTCTAGAATTATTTATTATGCTGCTTCTTATTTATGACATCTGCCTTCACTAGGTCAGTAGCCATGATCCAAAACTTTTGGTAGTAAGCATCTAGGTCTTCTTTATCTTTTACAACTCCTTTTGCTGACTTTTTGACCAACTTGACCAGCTGAGCTACTGTTGGCTTGTCTTCTAGAAGGGTCTTTGAGTAAGCCTCTATTATCTTCTTTTTCAGCATTGCATAATCATCTCCATATCCTTCTAGTCTTTTCCAAAACTGCTTTGTCTCCTTGTTCACATACTTGACCACTATCTTTGCCTTTTCTCTTGTCATTAACCTAGATTTTTCTACCAACCCCTCAAACTCTTCCAAGAATTTCTTCAGCTCCTCTGGGTTCCTCAAGTCAAAGTCTAGGGCTCTTCTTGACCCTAGGGCTGGTATGCCTAATACTCCAGTAGCTGTTTGCATCAACATAGTTAAATTTACAGTAGGATTTAATAGTTCTCTTCTTGTGTGTTCTCTTAGACTTTCTTTTTCTATCTGATATTCCTTAGGCTTATTGCTATTCTTAGCTGCTTTCTTGGGCCTTGTAACTTCTGCTGGTCTTTCCTTTAGGTACATTCTTTTTCTTGTCCTTAGTGTGCTGGCACTTAAACTATCTTCTGACTGATTTTTGTTAGATGTTTTGGTAATAGGATTAGAGGATAGACAACTATCCCCTCACAGTGGGCTCTAATTTGTAGGAAGTATAACAAGTTCAATGTCATGACTTGGCAAAAAGCTAAGTCATTATTTAATATTTCTTTTCTTTTCTTTTTCTTTTTCTTTTTCTTTATTACTAAGGTGGAGCATGGGAAATATCACATGATAGTCATAGAGTCACAAAAGGTATAACAACAGTCATGGAATGGTCATATCACAGTCACATCACATGGAGTCATAAGTCACAGTCACAACATGTGACCACAGAGTTAGTTGATGAGTAGTATAAAGACCATGGGAGACAAAGTGTATAGCCACAATAGTAATTGTATATATAGTGTAGTAAATCCAATGGGAACTCTATTGAGTTCTCTTTGTCAAATGCTGATAAAGAGCAGTTGGCTTTATTCCAGCTCAGGAGTTGGCTCACTGATATTCAAAGAGGAGAGTGATCTTAGAATAGAGTAGTTTTTGGAGGTAAAAGGCTAAGTTTTATTCTTGTGTCATTTTTACTATTTTGTATAATTAATTACTTAATGAATTGAAAAATAAAAAAAAATAAAAAAAAACTAAATGAATAACAAAACAATTAATAAAAATAAAAAGGAAATAATGAAGCATATTATGCAGATAGTGTAGTGACTTAGCCTAAGACAACTTAATCATCCTTCAAGTCTGAGTTGACAAGAAAAACTCAATGGAATTCCTGTTATTTTCTATATACTACTTATACAACTACTATATGGTCTGTATACTACTTTCCTATACTCATCATGTGACCCATCATGTGATATCATGTGATATGATGCTGTGATTTCTTGTCATGTGACTGTGACACTTGTGACATAACACTTTCCCACATACTTTCCTGTGTAGTAAGTCCAAAAAGAAAAGTAAAGTAAAGTAAATATAAATAATGACTTAGCTGTTTTGCCAAGTCATAACAGGTAGCCCAATCACTACTCCCATAATAGAGGGTCTCCCATAGGATTTGTGTGGCTTGAGGGTTTGTCATATAAGAAATCTAGGAGGTTCCTAGATAAATATAATATCAGATGAATTTTTTTGGTTTTCTAAGATAGTGTCAGTTAAGATTTTATTTTTCCTAATGTTTTGAGAAAAAATTGTGAGGTTATGCTTAATCATAGTCTGTTACTACCTACAGCTAGGCAAATTGAATTAGCCCTGGTTTCCTGGACTTCTTGAGCTTTCTTGGTATGCCATTCTTAGTTAAATCAGTACCTCCAGAAAGGGCACTTGTTATTATCTGTCATGTGATTGCCTTTGCAGTTTGCACATTTGAATTCATGAGGGCATGGTTTGCTTGCCTTTGTTTCAAGCCTTGGGGGGTTAATTTTGTGATTTACCTTACAACACCAAGCCATATCTTTGTAGTTTTCAAGTTTATGAGAACCATTGCACTTTTGACATTTAGATCTGTGTACTTTGCAAGAGAAAGTCAAGTAACCCCATTTCCAGCAATTGTGGTACTGAGAAACACCTGGATTCATGTTAGTCACTTTAATAGTAGCTATATGTCTGCTGAAATTGAAAAAGTAGTTAATTAACAACTTGGCCTTAGATCTGTTTTGGGAGTCCCAAATGTCAATCCAAATAATAGCTATGTCAGATTTTGGTGATGCTTTAATGATCCTTGGTTTTGATGCAAGGGTGATAAATTCAAAAAGTTCCTAGTAGCTAAGGAAATTAGTGACTTCTTCGCTAGTAGTGTTATTGCCAGTTAGTTGAATATAGGATATGCCTATGATTTTCAAGTATGATTTGGACTGAGGTAGGCAAGGGGGGAAGACTTCATTATTGTTAATACCATCAATTGATTTGAGGTACCGTTCAATTGTGATGAGGTCACTAGGAGTTGGAACATTATTAGTGTTGATAGAAATACCTCTTGCACATGCATAAATGAATTCTACTCTTAATAAAGATTTGATGTTTTTGAGAGTGTTATTAATATAGAAGACATGCATGTTAACATCCTTTATGATCTTGTCAATATGTCTTTTAGATAGGGAAACAATTGCTTGCTTTCTAAACAAACCCTTGGTGGTATACTGAATTTTCTTCCTTTTCTTATTAGTTGGCTTAAAAAAGAGAGCTCCATGCACTTCAATAAGTTTTGTGTCTGGGAGGGTAGAAAACATTTCCTTGATTTTGAGTAAGCTTAACATGGACCCAATGGCTTGGGCATATGATAGGAGAGAAGCCATATTGTTTTTACCTTTAGACTTATAAGTGTTACGACCTTGAGAAGTAACTCAGGTTGCAACACTCAAGTAAAGACTTGAGGATAATATAGGAGTTGAGGAAGGAAGGGAATGATACAATTGGTAAAGTATAGAGAATACAGGAGAGTATCTATTGTATATATATCTATGTACCATGAGAAGTATGTGAGGAATATATATGGCAGACATGAGCTCTGCTAAGTAAAGAACATGCCCCACCAGTGAGGCACTGACTGAGCCATTAGATATATGAAGTAATATGAAACAAAGAAGTGGTCCATATGTAGAACATCTGGAGGTAATGAGGTTGATCATTATAATAAGCTTCTTGTTGCTTCTTTGATTTTTTCAGTTGTTTCTTAGAAAGACAAGGTGGGATAGAAAGGGGGATTTTCCTGATTAATATGTTCTTGGGGTTAGGGTTTTCCCCCCAATAGTTCTTGATTTTTCCAAAATGTATAGTAACATTGTCCTAGATGAAAGTTTTGCTAGACAAGTACAATTGGTCCTAACCTGATTTAAAAATGGCCGATATAAATGACCAAGCAGATTCTCCAAAAAGTTCCATTTGTAAGATATTGTTACCATCATGGCCTTCAAGGCTTTTTTGTCTAAGAAAAGTAGCCATATGCTGTAATGAGCAAGCCATATTACATACATCACTTTGGAGGAATTCATTTTTTCCAAAAAGAAAGATGGCTGTGAAGTTTCCATTCTATAGGCCAGGATCAGCCAGGACATTAGTGCTGTAAGAAATAACCATAAGAGGGGAAGGTTCCAATAATGTGTACATTTTGCTATTAGATACAAAATTAGGTACCTTCTTATTGAGGGTACATAGGGTTTGGGACAAAGAGAGTGTGAAATTGTAGAATGGTATACTATTGTCTAAAGGAGAGGAGGAGTTGGCAGCCTCAACTTCCATATTATTTTGAGTGACAACATGCTCAGTATAGTCTATTTCCAAAGGTAGGGACAAGTCATCCACAGGAAAAAAGGAGATACTATGTAGACTCTAGCACTTATATGAAACAGAGGTTGTCTACATTATATGTTGAAGGCATTTGTAAGACTTTAGCCAAGACAACTTAAATCTCCTCTAAGTTTGAGTTAATAAGAAGAACTCGATAGAGTTCTTATCTATTTCTTGTACACTACTTATATAACTACTACATGGTCTGTGCACTATTTTCCCATGGTTATCATGTGAATCCATCATGTGATGTCACACTGTGACATTATTATGTGATACTTTCCTGCACTCCTTTCTTATGTAGTAAGTCCAAAAAGAAAAAGAAAAGAAAAGAAATATAAATAATGACTTAGCCATTTTGCCAAGTCATAACACCACCCCCCTCTCAAAATTCCTTGTCCCAAGGACTTACAGCTTGTAGTATGGGTCAACTATATTGTCTATTTCATTGTCATCTTTCTCTTCTTCTTTAACTATTTCTAAAGTTCTTCTTTCTCCTTTCTATTTTTTCCAGTTTCTTTCCAGCCTTCTCTAGTATTCCTGGTCATACCATTTGTCTGACCATCCAAATAGTTTTCTTGCTGTAAATCTCCCTGGCAATTCTCCTCTCCTAAATATTCCTTTCTCTCTTTCTTGTTAATTTATTTCTTCTATGTCCCTCCAATATTCTTTTTCAAATTCTTTGACTACTTCTTTCACATTTTCTAAATTCTCTCTTCCTTCCCAAGTGTCAGATTCTGCTGTAAAACCTTTCCACCTCACTAAGTATTTATCCTTTCCTCTTATTTGCTATTTATTTAGGATTTTCTCTATTTTCCATTCCTCTTCTCCTTCAATTATAACTGGAGCTGGTTGCTCCTTCTTCTGTCCTTTTACCTGCCCTATGTATTTTTGTATCCTACTAACATTGACTACCAGGTGTATTTTCACTGTACTAGGTAGTTCTAATTCTACTACATTCGACGATATGATTTTCTTGATTTTGTAAGGTTCTATATATCTCTCCATCAACTTCTCTGTTCTTCTTCCAACCAATTGATATTTCAGATCCTTGGTACTCAGCATCACTAAGTCTCCTACTTTATACTCATTGACTTTTGCTTTTTTTCTATCTGCATATCTTTTTATCTCTTCTTGTGCTTTTCCTATTGTTGCTTTTGCTTTCTCCTAGATCTCCTTCATCTTTGCTACAAATTTTTCTGCTCCTTCATACTTCCTCTTCTTTTTTATTTCAAATATCATTCTAGGATCTTGTCTATAATTTGCTTTAAAAGGTGACATTTTAGTACTTGAGTGCACTTTATTGTTGTATGCAAACTCTGCTATTCCTAGCTAGTCTGGCCATTGTTCTTGTCTATGGTCAATAAACATTCTTAAGTACTATTCTAACTCTTGGTTGACCCTCTTTGTTTGTCTATCTGTCTAAGGGTGAAATACTGTCAATATTTTACTCTTGATCCCCAGCATCCTATTTAACTCCTGCATTAATCCTGCCACAAACTATGGTCCCCTATCTGATATGATACTTTCAGGCAAACCATGTAATTTCTACACATTGTCTCTAAACAGCCTAGTCAATCCTTCTGCTGTCATCTTTTCTGTAGTCAGGATAAAGTGGACTATTTTCATTAGTCTGTCAACCACTACTAGGATTGAATCATATTCCTGTGCTAAGGGCAGTTTGGTAATGAAGTCTGCCAATATATGTGTTCAAGGTTTTTCTGGGATCAAATTTGGCATTAATTTTCCTACTAGCTATTCTATGTAGTTTTTGTTGCATTGGCAGGCATTATATCCCTCTATATATCTCTTCACTTTCTTAGTGACTTCTGGCCACCAAAAGTTCCAAGTGACCAGTTCCACTGTTTTCTACTGTCCCTCATGTCCTCCTATAGGCATATTATGATGTAGCCTAACAATTTCTGTCATAAGCTTATTATCACTAGATACATATACCTTCCTTTCTTTGTACATTATACCATCAATTTCTCTTCATTCTTCATTTCTCAACATTTTCACTTCTACTTGCTTTATCTCTTCTACTGCTTTTACTACTTCATCATATCACAAAAGGCCACTTACTAATTTGTGATTTGATTTTGAGATATTCAAAAAGGCTTAAAAAGCGAGTTTTAGACAGTGACAAGAGATGTTGTTAAGTCTGAGGTCTAATTCTCAGACTATGAGTCCTTATATACATAATTGTGATGGTCTATACACTAGAACAGATCATCATATGCTACTACCTATTGTTCTACATATGGTAGTGCTTTTGTGCTTAATATAGTGATAACTTAACCTTATGGAGGCTGTTCTTTGTTTTAAGAAAAGAACAGATGACTATCTATGGGTAATTAATAAAGTCCATGTGCAAACATTGAGGCCTTCATATCTCCACTAATATTAATTGCCTCGAGGTCATTCTAGGCTCATTTTGAGAGTTATGAATAAGAATTTTGCTGAGCCTAGAACCAAAGCATCGATCATGGCAGTTTCTGAAATATTAGCGATTTAATAAATAGTAATATAGTGGTTACTAGTTGATCTACTTAATATCTTGGCCAATATTGATTGCCTCGAGATATGACTGGCATCGATTGAAAGGTATTTTTGAGGGCTTTCTGTAGCCTTTAAGACCATGAGAATCGTCGAAGAATTGATGGAGATATGGCCAAATGAAGTTTGTAACACATCATTCTTTACTTTGGACTGTTTGATCTTCTCCAGTAAATCTACTCCTTCTACAATAATCTCTATCTTTTCTGTTCTTCTTATTTCTAGTCACCCAGGCTTCACTAGCATTTTTTTTCATTATCTCTCTCTATACCTACTTCCCAGTCTGGTCTCCTACTAAGACTATCTGCTTTTCACATTCTATTTCCTAGTACATGTTTCAACACAAAATCAAACCTAGATAAGTATAGGACCTATCTTGCTTGTCTAAAATTTAATTTCTATGCCTTCATGAAATACTTGAGGTTCTTGTGATCTGTCCATATCTCAAATTTAATTGTTGTTCCTTTTAGAAAGTGTCTCCATACTTCCAAACACCTGACTACCACTAACATTTTTTTATCATAGTTTCTTTCTATGTCACTTAGAGATTTTGAAATAAAAGAAACTGGTCTTCATAACTTGTCAGAGCATTTCATTAATAATATTCCTTCAGTAGTGTAGTTTGAAGTATCTGCTTCCATCCTGAATTCTTTGTCTAGGTCTGGGACTATTGATACTGGCCTCATTATAAAGATCTTTTTTAGTTCATCAAATGACTTTTGCTTCTCCTGCCTCTACTGCCACTTTATATCTTTCTTTGTTAGTACATTCATTGGCCTGACTACTTGAGCAAAATTTTTAATAAACCTTTTATAATAATTTGCAAGGCCCAAAAACTTTCTGACATCTTTCATATTCTTTGGCTCTGGCCAACTAAGTACTCTGTCCACCTTTTTCTTTTCCATTTCTATTCCATTGGGTCCTATGACAACTCCTAGGAATCCAATCTTCCTCACTTTCCATATGCATTTCTCTGGATTGACATATAAGTCATTTTCTTCTAACCTCCTCAATATTTCCTCTACAATTTCATTATGTCCTTTTTCTGTTTCTATCCCTACCAACACATTATCTACAAATACCACAACCTTTTCTTCATTTATCAAGTCTCTTAGGATCTCATTCATTATCGCCTGAAATGTAGCCAGCAAGTTTGTCATTCCAAAGAACATAACTGTTGGCTCAAAAGAGTCTACATACATTGTAAATTATCCCTTTCACTCATCTCCTTCTTTGATCCTCATATTATTAAACCCCTATCTCAGATCCATCTTAGCGAATACTTTTTTGCTCCCCATATTGTCTATTAGGTCTGTAATTAATAGAAATGGGTAGTTGTTCTTTACTGTTTGGTTATTCAGGTTATGGTAGTCTATTACTATTCTCTTACTTCTATCTTTCTTTTCTACAAAGAATACTAGTGATGTTTGAGAGAATTTTGATGGTTTAATATATCCTTTTCTTAACTGATTCTTCACAAATTTCTGAACTTCTTCTCTCTCATCCTTGAAGAAAGGATAGATTTTTTCTTTTCATAGTTTGAACGTCTCTTTGAGATCTATGGCATGATCCCAAATTTTCCTTATAGGCATTCTTTCCAACTCTGCCTTTCCAAATACCTTCCTTCACCTTAGGAATTTCTTGGGAACCATTTCCTCAATTTTCCTGTGATCTGCTTCTACTTCCTCTTCTCTTTCCCAATCTTCTTTATTGTCTATTGTCTATCTGACAATTTTCTCTTCCTCTAATGTTACTACTCTTTTTCCTTTCCTTGCCCTTTTGTCTTCTTTCCTTCTACACAGTGGTAGGCATCTTGTCATTTTGACTTCCCCCATTTCCAGGTTAATTTCTGGGTTATGAGCTTGCAGCCAAGGCATGCTCAAAATTACTTCTGTCTTTTCCAAATTGCATACATCCATCCTCATTCTTTCTACATGGTTTTGATAGTACACATTTACCTCTACCTGATGTATAATCACTTCTATACTATTATTTATGCCATTAACATTTCTTACTACCACTGGTCTTTCCAACTTTTGTAGCTTAAACCCATGTCTTGCTGCCATTTTTCTATTCATAAACATTCCTGTTATGCTACTGTTCAGGAGTACCTTTACTGTCATACCTTCACAGGTGTCTATCTTTTCCATTCCAATATTTAGCCACACCTCTCTTAATATCTTAAACATCCTTCTTACTTCTCTCTAGCCACCCTTCTCTCCTGCTATGCTTTTCAGAGCTCCTGTCTGTGTGCTACTTTGCTATGCCTTTACTATTGTAGACTATGCTGCTACTTCTTAGTTCCACCATAGCTTCTTTTTCCCTATCCTGCATTCAGAGCACAAAATCTTCTTCTTTTCTTCTCTTGATATTTTCTTTCCTATAATTATATCTTCTCTTCTACACCTGACACACTCAACTTTACTTCCTTCTCTATTTCTCCTTTGTTTTCATGCTTCCAAACATTTTCCATACCACAAATTCCTCAGTTGCTTTCCTGAGATAAATCCTTGTTTCTGATTTTCCTCTGTTTTGGTGCCTTTATATTTGCACTCTCTACACTCCACAAATGTTGCTACCTCCTTTTTGGTTCTCTATCCTCCTCTACTGCTATGCCTTTCAGGGGCATGCTCTACATGCTACTATGTTCCTGCACTTTTCTCTATGGGGAGTGCACTGGCTTTTTCTTTTGCTATACCTTTTATGGTCTTACTACACATGCTGCTTTTTCCTCTTGTCTCTTGATTGTTACTCCCTCTACTCCATACTTCATTGCTCTGCTTGTCAATACCTCAAACTTGTTTTGGGGAATGACTTTCCCCCTCTTTTCCTCTTTTCTGCAATTATGGGCCAGGTGCCTGAACTTCTCATACTGCCAACATTCTCTCTCTCTTTTCTCTTCTAGTTTTGCCCTTAATGAAGCAAGAGCTCACTTTTCTTTGAGCAAGTTGCTTAGGCATTGGTTGTATTCTTGTTAAGACATTGTGTCAATATCTTGTTGGTACAGAATTAATGGTTTTGATCTTAGCTAATACTACATCTATTGGGGTGCAAGATCTTCACCCAACTAGATACCTACTGCCCTACTAACTACTGCCCTAGTAATATGGTTATACTATCACCTCAAAGAGAGGATCCCTACTCTAGACAGCCTTCTAGATGTAACCATCACTCCTCTGTATATATCACTCACAATGGAGCATAGCACAAGGTTTTTACTAAGAACAATACAAGTATACTATGCAACACCACTCAATTGTAAGGTCAGGTCTTGGACACAGTACCTGAGCTTGGTACTGTGCCTCTACCTACAGTCCCTAACTGACTACAAAGTCCCTTTAAGCCAAGGGCCCAGCTATATATAGAAATAACTAATGATTGCAATGATTGTTGGTCGAGAGTCAATCAGTGATGAGAATAAAATAGGCAGGGTTTGAGGTGAACAGTGCCTGGAAGTGATGGAATTGAGTTCTAGTATAAGAATTTAGCCAAGACAACTTAAATCCCCTCCAAGTCTGAGTTGACAAGAAGAACTCAATAAAGTTCTTATTTATTTCTTATATACTACTTATACAACTACTACATGGTCTGTGCACTATTTTCCCATGGTTATCATGTGACTCCATCATGTGATGTCACCCCACTGTGACATGTGACATGTGACATTGTTATATAACACTTTTCTGCACTCCTTTCTTGTGTAGTAGATCCAAAAAGAAAAATAAAATAAAATAAAAATAAATAATAAATTAGCCATTTTGCCAAGTCATGACATCTACCCTCAATGCTATGAAAATGCTAGGGAACTCTTCAAGGGGCCTTCTTTCCATCCAAAAACAACTTTTATACAGAACATATGTTTTACCAATTGCTTTGTATAGGTTTCAGCTATAGTTCTTCAAGAGCACACCTATTGCAAAAAACTTAGCTGAACTAAAGAAAATGCAACAAAGAACAGCTCTTTGGATCACAGGTACTTTTTAGACATCACTCTCAGAAGGTATTAAGACCATCACAGATCTCATCTCTATTATCTTTCATCTTTGAAAACTTAATAGCAGACATCACTTATACTACATATCTATTCCTCCTTTTCATGCTATTAATTCTTTACATGACACTCAACACGCTAAAGACCAACCCTCTCACAGAGTCACCATATCTGAGCTCACTACTAAACAATAGGCAATGTTATGAACATTGAGTAAGACTACAACTATTATCAACCATGGTCTGATAATGAGTAGTTAGTAGATAAGATGTTGGCAATGCTAGATAAGGACATTATTATGCAGTAAATGCATTGAATATCTGAGAACTCTAAGAGACATTGAACTTACAGAATAGACAGGACTCTTTGGAGAAATCTCAGACTATCTTCTTCTTCTATTTTTGGACTTGTGCTAAATGGGACAACATTGGACTAATCTATTATAAATACTAACTCAACTTGTCACCCTCATCGCTTCTGTCACTGGACTGTCACTTAACTAGTCATCTATAGTTATAACTAGTGTTACCATATTGTAACGTAGTCACAATACCTAGTTAGGATAAATACAGACCAAAAAGAGAAGGGAACAGCAAGTTTTCTGTAAGGGGCACGCTCGGTGAGGTACCCAGTCACACTGCAGTATAGTAAAGCAGGCGTCTTAAGTTAGAGCAATGAATAGCCCAGGAGCTCAAACTATTGTTGAGATAAGGTATTCTACCGTACATCACTAGCTACTTATACTAGACTAGCCTGGTCTGTGCGCCAGTCGCTATAGACACCTACATCAGGACAATAATAACTACACTACCAGATATGGTTATGCAGTACTGTGATGGAGACCTGAACTAGAGGGAAGGGAACTATAGACCGCGGACTCTGAGGATCCGTGGGAACACTAGCTGATGTGAACCCTACCAGGTTATCTAAGCGATCTCAGGGTTGTCCCCTTACATTTTCTCTTTTTGTATTCCCTCTGTAAAATCTCACTCTAAGGAATTGGTACTCTTACTTATCTTAGGATAACCTCAAGAGTACTACTCAAAGTCTTGTTGACATCTCTCCTCCAATATAACTTCACTGAAAACCTTAACTGGATCCTTTGACAAGGAGCATGAAGATATCAAGTGTTAGATATAGGCTTCAAGTTGAAATGCATATTCAACTATGAGATCTAGAGTCTTAACAGGCAAATCTCAAGAGTTCTATCAAGGATGTCAATAAACATCTTAATAGTATTAATAAATGTTTTAATTCTCTTTATCCTCTTTTCTCTCCTAGTTTGAGAGTTGTTATGACTTGGTAAAACAGCTAAGCCATTTTCTATTTTCATTTTCTATTTTCATTTCCTTTTATTTAGTTGGATCACTACTATGAAGGTGAAGCATGGGAAAGGAGTCATGTCACTGTCACAAAGTCACAAAATGTGTGACATTGGTCACAGAAAAGTCATGTCACAGGTCACAGGTCACAACATGTAACAGGGTAATCACATGATAGGTAACATAAGGACTGTGGGAGGTGAAGTGCATAGCCATAATAGTAGTTGTATATATAGTATAGAAAATCAAATGGGAACTCTATTGAGTTCTCCTTATCAACTCGGATAAGGAGGATGTCTAAGTCATCTCAGACTAAGTCACTATAAAAGTAGTCAATCATTTTTCTAGTAGAATTACTTTTCATTCTTCTTCTTCCTCTTCTGATGAAGACCTCTATCATTACCTCAAAAATCTCAATTAGGTCTTCAGAGCATCACAAGTTTTACCCCATTGTGCTACCATTATTGCTGATGGTAGTGTCAAGATATCACATGTTGTAACAGCAGCTACTTTGTCACAAACTTCATTTGGCCATATCTCCATCAATTCTTTGACAATTCTCACAGTTATGGAAAGCCCTCAAAAAGACCTTTCAATTAATACCAGTCACGTCTCCAGGCAATTAATATTGGCTGAGATATTAAGTAGATCAACAGGTAACTACCATGGTACCATTTATTAAATCACTAATATCTCAGAAACCATCATGATCAATGCTTTGGTTCTAGGCTCAGCAAAAGCCTTTTTCATAATGCTTAGAATGAGCCTAGAATGACCTTGAGACAATCAATATTAGTAGAGATATGAAGTCCTCAATATTTTCACATAGACATTAATTAATTATCCATAAATAGTCATCTACCTTTAATTAGAACAAAGGACAGCCTCCATATGGTTAAGTTATTGCTATTTTGAGTACAAAGGTACTACCATATGTAGAACAATAGGTAGTAGCA
>Ga0153998_1000118_pt1 | contig 13772 bp, 14 predicted proteins | sample TSNC082MetaG_FD_104725 | JGI IMG/M metagenome (GOLD analysis project Ga0153998, IMG submission 104725) | Attine ant fungus gardens microbial communities from North Carolina, USA - TSNC082 MetaG | ecosystem: Host-associated > Fungi > Mycelium > Unclassified | place: USA: North Carolina, Lumber...
CTTCTTGAACAATCTCTATATAAATGATTAAGGACTTTGCAGAGCTATTGTAAATCTGCAGGATCTAATATGAAGAAATGTAGAGTATGTCTTCCAAATATAATGGAAATCCGCTATAATGGATCTAATTATCCAATCAAGATTTAAGTTCTTGTATCGGTTGGATGTGGCATTTGTGAAACAAGTTTTGCCTGGAGAAAATAGAACTTTGTAATTATAGTGGATTTACGGATTTTCTTGATATTTTTGATAAAAGATTCTTTGAATTGGATGTGATTAAATCTTGGTCTATTCTCTTTTGGATTTAACCCAGGATAAATTATTGTCGATATGTTGTGCTAATTACAATATCATTCAGAGATTATATACTAGAGAGGAAGGAAACAAAAACATGGCCTTGGTAAATGCAGTATGTACGAGTTGCGGAGCAGCATTAGAGGTGGATAATCAGAAAGAGGCGGCAGTATGTCCGCACTGTGGAGCCGCTTATATAGTTGAGAAGGCGATTATAAATTATAATACAAATTATAATACTATTAACAATTACGATGGTGCGACCATCAATGTAACGGGGACCAAGATTGAGAATCTTCTGGTTTTGGCGAAAAATGCGCAGGACACGAATGCATTTGAAGAGGCTCATGAGTATTATGCAAGAGTACTAGAAGTTAATCCTCATCATACGGGCGCCATCATAGGCAAGGCATTTAACGGCTTATTAAAAGAGCCTCCGATGTCTATGTCCTCTTTTGGAGTGCTGAAAATGTTGGACAAAGCGGTACATATTGAATTAGAAAAAAATCCTGAAGATAGTGAAGCATTTCGTCAATTTATGCTTTCGCAGTGCCAGCTTTTGGATACCGTTGCGAGGAATCTGGCTCTTACTTCTCTGCAAATTTTTGCAAAGCATCCAGTAGACCTGGAAACAATTCACCTATTTTGGAACACATCGGAAGTGGCTCTTGATCTTTTTGCAAAAGGAGCGTATTTTATAGAGGGCTTTTCTCTTTTGGGGGAAGAGAATGCAATGGAGTTATACTTAGATATCCAGCAATATATTGTAATCGTTGATCGGGAGTTGCTGAAGACACGAATGGCTATTACCCAGATAGTCACAGGTCCTTTCGGAGATTCGCCAAGAGGAGAAGAGTTCTCTCTGGATGCGGAGACACATAAGAGGTATTTGGGGCTGTATAATTATGCAGTTGAGAAATTAAAGGAATACATGCCAGATGCAGATTGCCTCCAAGAAGAGGAGGAAACTGCTCAAACAAGTGGTGGCTGTTATGTGGCGACTGCGATATATGGTTCCTATGATTGCCCAGAAGTATGGATATTGCGGCGATTCCGTGACCTCTATTTACGAAACTTCTTATGGGGACGCATGCTTATAAAAAGTTATTATACCATCAGCCCGGGGCTGGTACGGTATTTTGGAAGGTACAAGTTATTTGACCGTATGTTTAGACCAGTTTTGGATCGATTGGTAAACCGCCTTTATAAAAAGGGTTACTCTGACTCCAACTATAAGGATATTGGCTAATGGCAATAGAGCGATCGTGCCATAAGTTAAGGGACGGAGGGGAGACCCTCAGTAAAAGGGCAGCTTCTTATATGAAAGTTTGTCCCTTTAGCCAGAAGGCCCAAAGACGAACACTTGTTATTGGCAGTCCAATATTTGTTGGGCTGCCAAGTTTTGTTTATCCTTATCTTGCCTTTCCCTCTGCCCTTCCTTGTTTTCGTACAATTCTTTCTAACCAACAAAAAAATGCTATTTACACCAGCGAGGCTGATATTCTTGTTACCTGATTGTAAGGAAAAAAGAAATGAGTCCTGAAAGCGTTGCAGGGTAGCTCCGAACATAAAATTTGCCGATAAATAAAGGAATAATAGTCTGACTTTAACGGGGAATATTGCGCAGAAATTGTTTTTACGGACAAAATTGTCGAATTGATAAACATAGAAAATAAAGTTGACCTTCCCCTTAGGGGATACTTTATATTGAAATTGCAGAGCTACGGTTACATCGGATCCGGTTATTGGCACAGTAGTGAATGATTTGAAAGGAGACGAGATGGAAGAAAAACGAGTAGAACATGTTGGCAATGAAGAGTTTAGCAATCAACGGGTTCCCCCCTCGGAGCGGAAGAGCATGATCAGCCTGCTGACCGTTTCTCTTGGTTATGTTTTTGTAGTGACCAGTATGCAGGTGGGCGGTTCCATAGGTGTTGCGATGGATTTTGGCCAGGCAGCGTTGGCAATTTTTCTCAGCAGCATTATTCTGGCCGTACTTGCCTGTGCAATGGGGGTAATTGCGGCGAAAAGTGGTCTGACCCTGGGACTGCTCAGTAAGTATTCCTTTGGTCAGGCGGGGACCTATGTGCCTATCGCCATTGTGGTGATTACTACCATTGGGTGGTTTTCCATTGACGCCTGGCTGATCGGTCAATCCACGAATGCGCTGTTTAGTTCCATTCCGATTATTCCGGTTGCAATACTGGCCGGCATTGGTATGACCTTAACGGCACTGCGGGGGTTGAAATGGATGACCTATCTAAGCAATCTGGCGGTTCCGCTGATTATTCTCTTTGGTATAATTTCTATGGTGACAGCTATACGCGACAGCGGTGGCATATCCGCTATGCTGGAGATTGTACAAAGAGATGAAATGACCTTTACGAAGGCGGTGTCTTTGGGAGTTGGCTCTTATGCTGTGGGAGCTGTTATGTTTACACCGGATATTATGCGTTTTGCGAAGAAAGCCAGAACAGCTGTGATCGCAATGGTAATTACCATGGTAATCGGCAATACCTTCGTGGTCATGTTCGGCGCTGTGGGTGCTGTGGCCACTGGCAATCCAGATATCGCCTATGTACTGGCGGCACAGGGGCTTCTGGCACCGTCCTTCGCCGTTCTTTTGCTGAATATCTGGTCTACGGCGCAGGGCTGCGTGTATTCCGGATCCATGTCCTTAAGCAGTGTAACGCGGATTAAGCGCCCCTGGCTGGTGATTGGATTTGGGGTTATCGGTATTATCTTTGCGGTCATCGGTTTTTATGACTACTTTGGAACCTATATTAATTTTCTGGCGTCCATGGTTCCGCCGCTGGCCGGTATTTTTTTGGCGGATTTCCTGTTCAGTTACCAGGGCGGCTATCCGGATATCGAGGAGGTAAAGCTTCCGGTGATCAATTTTGCAGGCTTTACCGCCTGGATTGCAGGTTTTTTGATTGCTCAGATTGAATTTGCCCTTCCGGTGGTTAATGCGGTATTGGTCGCTTTTTTGGTAAAGGCAGTCTGGGGAGTAGTCCTGAAAAAGCTGCGTAAAGATAAAGAATGAGGGTTTGATATGAAAAATTTTGCAGAATGCTATGTCGATAGCGGCAGTGAAGTTCAGGTGGAAAATGGAGCAATATTAATCGTAGATATGCTGAATGACTTTTGCAAAGAAGGCGGAAGTATGGTATTATATGAGGGAATGGAGGCGGTGGAGCCGATCCGGAACCTGATTGCCAAGGCCCGGGAAAGAGACATGCCGGTGATCTATATTAATGACTGCCACCGGGCGGATAAATATGACCGTGAATTTGAGAAACGGACGCCTCACTGTATCGAAGGAACCTGGGGCGCTCAGGTGATTGAGGAGCTGAGACCTAAAGCGCAGGATTACTGTATTCCAAAACGACGATTCAGCGGTTTTTTTCAGACGGATCTGGATCTGGTGCTGCGGGAGCTGGAGGTCAAAACTGTGATCGTCACGGGGGTTGTAACGAATATCTGCGTTCGTTCTACCTGCCATGATGCGTTTTTCCTGGGGTACCAGGTGATTGTGCCGGAGGATTGTGTCTGTGCCACCGCCCCCAGGGAGCAGGAGTCCACCCTCTGGGATATTGAAACCCATTTTGGAACCGTAACGACGAGCGGCAGTTTGTTAGAGAAAATGTAGAAATTTTGACGGGAGAATCTGCCGGAACAGGTAAGGAGCGCAAATGGTTACCGTAAAAGTAGCAGCGGAAATTACCGGAGTGACCATTAAGAGTATCCGGTATTACGAGTCGATCGGCCTTTTGAAGCCCTCCCCCCGTACGGAGGGAGGGTACCGGCTGTTTTCGGAGGATGATATTTTTCGGTTACAACAGATCCAGTATTATAAGGCGCTGAAGTTTTCCCTGAAAGAAATCGCAGAGATTCTGGATGCCAGGGCCGGGGATCTGCCGGCGGTGTTTCAGAAGCAGCTGGAGCGGATTGAGCAGGTGCAGGCGGAGTATGAGCGGATTCACCGGATTCTGGAGCGTGCAGTGAGTGCCGACGATTGCGGAGACGTGCTGAATCTGGAAGATTTGCGGAGTCTTCGGAATCCACGGCGGGCAGCGGTAATCGGAATTGATCTGCAGAATGATTTTCTGGAGAACGGAGCTCTTCCCTGCAAGCGCTTTTCTGCGTTGATTCAACCGCTGCAGCAGTTCTATGGGGCGGTCCGGGCGCAGCATATTCCGATCCTGTATATTTGTGACAACCACAGAAAGGAGGATCCGGAGCTGGAAATCTGGGAGGATCACACGATTGAAGGAACCTGGGGAGCGGAGATTGTGCGGGAGTTATGGCCGGGGCCGGGAGATTATGTAATTAAAAAGCGGTATTTTAACGGCTTTATCCAGACCGATTTACAGAAAATTCTGGATCATCTGAATGTAGGAACCATTCTGTTTACCGGATGGCGTACCCACGTATGCATTGCGCAGACGGCTATAGACGCCTTTCAAAGGGGATACCGGACCATGGTGGTCCGTGACGGCGTGAACTCCACTACGAAGGAGGAGCATGAATTTGGTCTGAGTCTGCTACAGGTCAATTACGGAATTGAAATGGTTACCTGTGCGGAGGCATTAGAGGAGGCAGCGAAGGTTTTTTGAGATGAAAGCCTTCGCTGCCTTTAATTCTACTTGAGAAAAATCCATTTTATTACGAAAAGCAATCTCCCCCGAGTAAAGGTGGAAAAGATTACGTGAGTGGAAGCTCAAGAGATGCCACGGCAAGTGCGGAAATCGATACATTGATTGAGACTGCCAAAGCAAATGGCAATTAATCCGAATCAGTACATCCGGTTTATCTTGAGTGATATACCTGGGAGTGAGTTTATGGGATTTCCGGAAGGAAAGAACCAAAAATCTCTTGACATATCATCAGAATGCTTTTTGAATTGCGGCGGGTATCTGACGGCTTTAACATGCCCGCGTACAATTCCAATGCGGTAGCGCAGCCGCCCAGCATTGTTAACCGCGCTCCCTTTTCACACCTTCCGGTACAACAGTACCGAGGCCTGGAACACGCCGTCCTTTTGCTCAAATCCCGCCATCCCGCCATACTTCCCGGCAATCGCCCGCACGGACGAAAGGCCCAGCCCCGTGCCGCTCTTGTCTTGCTTTGCAACAGCGTCCATGCTATTGTCCACGGCGATGAGAACCTTGTTCTCTTCAACTTTGGCCTTCACGCGCAGGAATTTTCTTCCCTCCGACTGTAACCGGCAGGCGCGCATGGCATTCTCGATCAAGTTGCCCAGCACGATGCAAAGGTCGGTATCCGCAATACCGGCTTCCTGAGGCAGCGATAGTAAAAAGCTTGCATCAATACCCTGTTCTTTTGCCATCGCGGCGTAGCGCCGGGCGATGATATCCACCACGAAATTTTGGCAGAGCGGCGATTTGCCCGTTTCCTCGAACGCCTCGGCGTATTCATTTAAATACTCCTTTGCTCTGTCAAATTGCCCGTCCGAAAGCATACCTTGAAGCGCCGCCATATGGTGGCGCATATCATGGCGCAAAAGGCGCATCTCTTCAATGTGGGTAGTGATCTCCTCAAACCGTTTGGCCTGCATGTTCAGCTGGCCGTCCACCTGCCGCACGCGCTCCGTCTCCCGGGCGCTTTCCTCCGTCTTTTGCAGCATACGCAGCACGATCACGTAGCAGGCGAAGGCGCAGGCGGTGAGCAGGCTCAGCGCAGCCGCGTAGTACCAGTTGGCCAGATAATCCTCCCCGGTGATGTAGTAGGTGATGACGCTGACCAACGTGAAGGTCAGCGGTAGCAGCCACAGCTTTTTCCACTCGCCCTGCGTGAGGGCGCGCATCGTAGGCCATATCTTTTTGCGCATCACATAAGCAACGGGCGGCAGCGTCACAGCGGCCACCGGAAGCTTTGTCCAGATATCCGCCCACAGGTAAAAGTCGGGGTCGGTGATGGGGGCGTGGATCACCCGGGCGATTAAAAGGGCCACAGGTGTGGCGTAGTACATGTAGTTGACGGCCACCAGCATGATGAACACGAGTTTTAACGGTTCTACAGAGGCTGCGCGGCGGTAGTAAAGGAAGGCCACGAAGACGTAGGCCAATATGCTGATATTCCCGGGAATGTCAAGATAGTATTCCAAAAGCGTCGCGCAGGGTGAAAAGACCGCGATGCTGGCAAAAGCCGTCAGCATCGCCTTTATAAGGCTTATCTTCAGCCGTTCCCGCACCGTGAAGAAGCACAGGAACGATGCGGACAGCAGCGTAATCAGGTCCTCCAAAAAGACCACCAGAAAGCGTTCGGTAAGGCCCATTTCTTAGTCCTCCTTCCGCATGCGGGTAAAACAATGGGCAAGGTAGCGTTCCTTTATGCCCTGCATATCCCTAAGCGCAATGGGAACGCGGCTGCCGTCGTCCATCAGAAAGCCGCCCTGCTCCAACCGCGCGACGTGATCCATATTGACGATATAGCTGCGGTAACAGCGCAAAAACGGGCTTCCGCCCAACATATGCTCCAATTCGTTAAGCGGCAACGTGGTGGCGAATGTTTCGGCCATGGTATGCAGCAGCGTCTGATGGCTGTATACCTCGACGTAGCGTATAACGGATGTCGGAATGCGCGTCTGCGCCCTGTTGACCGGCACGCTGATAAACCGCTCGGGCGGCGCTATATTCTTTAAAACGCGGCGCATCGCTTCGCAGAACTGCTCGTAAGTAAAGGGTTTTGTCAGGTAGTGCGCGGCCTCCACCTCAAAGCCCTCGGGGTAATACCCGTCGCTGGAGGTGATAAAGACGAGGCTGCCTTTGTAGCCCTCGGCGCGGAGCGTTCGCGCCGCATGAACGCCCAAAGGCTCCATGCCCGACTCTCCCCGCATCATAATATCCAGGAAAAGGGCGTCGGCTTTGCGTGCCTTTTCGGACGCCAAAAGCGCCCGCGCGTGCGTAAAGCAAAGCGGTGGGGATGGTTCCAGCTCATTCTCCTGTTGGTAACGGACTATAAAGGAAAGAAGCTTCTTCCTGTCCTGTTCGTCGTCCTCACAAACGGCAAGCGCCATTCGTTCCTGATTCATTTCGGCTCATTCTCCATTTCCATGTTCCTTCACATTATACCACACATATACATAAAAATCGTGCCATTCAGGCAGTTTCGTTGCGTCTTACGCAGTTTCGCCTATAGAAAAATACTGTCACAAGATCAAACTAAGATTTTGTGACAGTATCCTATGTGCCGCTGATGATGGACTTTGATTTTATGTGTCCCCGGATTTCCGGCATAGAGAAGTTATGCAGTCCGTGTACCGTACCGCTCATAAGGCCATTACAGCCGCTACAATGCGATATCCTCTTTCGGCGCGAAATTTTTATCGAAGGTCCAAACATTGGCGAATCCGTTTTTCATCCTTAAAACGATAAAGCTGTTATAAAAATCTTCAAGCGAACCGCTTTCCCTCCATGCTTTAACAAATCCGCGGGTGGGATGGTTGGATATTTCATCCTTCAGCGCAGGATCGTCCACTATTTCAAGAGTTCCCCTAACTCTGACTTGAATGTTTTTCACAGGGTCAATGAAACAAAGCTGAGCATGAGGATTGCTGAGTATTTGCTTATAAACATCTTTAAAAGCGCCGGTGTGAAAGACAATACCTGTCTCATCGGCCTTATACAGCATCATCCCTCTTACCCTCGGTTCGCCCTCTTCAATAGTGGCAAGATAAAAAGCGAGGTTGTTATTCATCAGTTCAAAAATTTCTTCTCGATTCATGCGGTATTCCCTCACTAAGTTTTATTTTATTTGGCTGCAATTACTTCTACTTCGCAGAGAACGCTCTTCGGCAGCTGTTTCACGGCAATACAGGAACGTGCCGGATTGGTGGTAAAGTATTTGGCGTATATTTCATTAAATGTACCGAAATCGGCCATGTCTGCCAGGAAGCAGGTGGTCTTAATCACTCGTGTAAAGTCAATGCCATTCGCCTCTAACAGTGCGCTGATATTCTTCATAACCTGCTCAGCCTGCTCTGCAATTGTGCTGCCGGTTACCTCACCGGTGGCAGGATCCAGTGGGATCTGACCGGAAGTAAACAAAATATTCTGAAATTCAATTGCCTGGGAATAAGGTCCGATTGCCGCAGGGGCATTCGTGGTGTTCGTTACTTTTAACATGATAAAACCTCCTAAATTTGATTGAAGCTAACTATTTCCAACATATCACATTCATGGCATCCTGTCAAACCCCGCCGGGAACTCTTATAAAGTCTCATATAAAGTCTCATATAAAGTCTTTGCAATTCACCGCTATTTTGTTTACAATGTATGCAAAAGATTCAGCAAAGGAGCACTAATTCATATGATTACTTTCACGGATATTCAAAAAAATGAAGCCATCCGTACGTATATTGCAAAGGCAGACGAGTCTTTGATCGCCCTGGGCTTTACGGAACACAGCTTTGCCCATGTGACCCGGGTGGCGGACACCGCCCGGTATATTTTGGAGACCATAGGCTTTAGCAAGCGGGAGCAGGAGCTTGCGCAGATTGCCGGATTTCTCCATGATATCGGTAATTTGGTAAACCGGATCGACCATGCACAAAGCGGTGCGGTAATGGCTTTTCGTATCCTGGAAAATCTGGGAATGGACCCCGGGGAGATCGCTGCAATTGTGACGGCAATCGGGAATCACGATGAGGGCACGGCCCAGGCAGTCAATCCGATCGCGGCGGCATTGATTCTGGGGGATAAGACAGATGTCCGCCGGAGCCGTGTGAGAAACCGGGATAAGACCACCTTTGATATACACGACAGGGTGAATTACTCTGTGCAGGAATCCAAGATTCATATCAATGAGAGTAAAGATACCCTTACGCTGCAGTTAAGCATCGATACAGATTATGGGTCCATTATGGATTATTTTGAGATTTTTCTGGGCCGTATGCTGCTTTGCCGTAAGGCAGCAGAAACCCTCGGGCTGCGTTTTCGCCTGATTATCAATGGGCAGCAGGTAGTCTGAAATCCATAAAATATCTTGAAGTTCAGCGGATATATCTGTTATACTGTACGCGGACCAAAAAGGAAAAAGATTGCACTTTCCGGAAGAGGCTACTATAATGGAAAGCAGTGGGGATACTCCAGGCCTTCGCGAACCTGAAAAAGGATGGGAAGTGCAATGATACAAATGGATAATCTGCTTAATATGCAGGCAATGATGCTGCTGTTGGCTTTGGCAGGGATACTTTTTAATAAGAAGAAAATTATTACGCCGGAAGGGCGCCGATGTCTGACAGATATTTCGATTAACCTTCTGATCCCGTGCAGTACGCTGACGGCTTTTTTCAATGCAGAGCACGAGATGCTTGGACAGATGACACAGATTATGCTGGTATCGTTAGTGATTCAGATCGGCGTATATCTGTTAAGCAAAGTTTTGTTCCGAAAGATGCCGGGGCCGAAGCGCAGTGTCATGCGTTACGGCACCATGGTGTCTAATGCAGGAGTTCTGGGGAATCCAATGGTAGAAGGCTTGTATGGTCAGGCCGGGATGCTACTGGCCTCCGTGTTTCTGGTACCGGTGCGCCTGTTCCTTTGGACGGTGGGCCTGGCCTGCTTTGCTCCCGTGGATAAAAAGCAGGTCGTGCGGACGGCATTGACGCATCCCTGCATTACTTCGGTATTCCTGGGAATTGCCTATCTGCTTTTTCCGATTCCGCTGCCGGTGTTTCTGACGAAGACCATTGCTGCCTGCGGCAGTGCGATGACACCGGTTACGATGCTGCTGATCGGAGCGATCCTGGCGGATGTGGATCTTCGGACCGTGATTTCCCGGGATACGCTGTACATTAGCTTTATCCGATTGATTGCCATTCCGCTGGTGGTGTTTCTGGGCGTGATGGCAACGGGGCTGCCGCCGCTGCCTGCCAGTGTGTCTGTAATTCTGGTGAGTATGCCGGTGGCTACGACTTCGGTGATTCTGGCGGCCCGTTACGATGGTGATTATGAATTTGCTACCAAGGTGGTGGTATTGACGACGGTATTGTCGCTGGTAACCGTCCCGGTCTGGAGTTTGCTCCTAGGATATTTATAAGCATAGAAAGGAGATATCAATTATGCCGAAAATTACAGAAATTATGGCGAAGCGGATGAGTTTTTCTTTTGAAGTGTTCCCGCCGAAGCCGGACCGGCCATTAGATCCTGTGCTGGATACGCTGGATGAGCTGTATAAGTTCCAGCCGGATTTTATCAGCTGCACTTACGGAGCAGGCGGCAGTAATGTGGGACGGAATATGGAGATTTGCGGTGCGATCCAGGATAAAGGGAAGACGATCACCGTTGCCCATTTTACCTGTGTGGGACATACCAGGCAGGATGTAAAGGAGCAGCTGCTTTGCTACCGGGAGATCGGCATTGACCATTTTCTGGCACTGCGGGGCGACCTGCCGGTCGGCTGGGAAGGCACCAGAGGGGATTTTGCCTATGCCAATGAGCTGATCAGCTATATCCGGGATCAGTTCGGGGATCAGTTTACCATTGCCATGGCAGGGGCTCCGGAAAAGCACATTAGTGCGAACAGCCTTATGGAGGATGTCGCCCACCTGCGGATTAAGCAGGATGCGGGCGCAGACTATTTAATGACACAGCTTTGCTTTGATGTAGAAGGTTTTAGGCGGTGGATGGATATGGTGCGGCGGGCAGGAGTCCGGATTCCCATTGATGTAGGGATTATGCCGGTGCTGAATAAGGAGTCCATTATCCGGATGGCGCTGTCCTTGAATGGCTGCTCCATTCCCAGGCAGCTGGCGGAGATTATCAGCCGGTATTATAACGATCCGGAGGGCTTTAAACAGGCAGGAATCGAATACACGGTGCGGCAGATGGAACAGTACATGTGTGAAGGCGTGGACGGACTTCATATTTACTCGTTAAATAAGCATGAAGACGTAGCCACGATCGTAAATATGTCCGGGATCCGTACCAACGGACAAAACAGAGATTAGGCTAAGAAGGAATATTTCCTGCGGGAAGTGCCGTGTGAAGCTTCTTTCCGCTTCGCTGGTGTCAAGGGCAAAATTTGGAAAGGAAATGAAATGAATTACGAAGAAGCATTGAAATATATTCACGGAGTTGTCTGGCGGGGAAGCCGCCTGGGTCTGGAGCGGACTTATGAACTTCTGGAACGACTGGGTAATCCACAAAAGCAGCTGAAATTCGTCCATGTGGCAGGCACCAATGGCAAAGGCTCTACCTCTGCCATGATTGCTTCTGTGCTGCAGAATGCCGGCTGCCGTGTGGGACTTTACACATCTCCCTACATCTATTGCTTTAATGAGCGGATGCAGGTAAACGGAGAAAGGATTTCCGATGACGAGCTGGCAGAGCTGACTGCCTGGCTCCGCCCGGAGGCGGATGCCATGGAAGATCCGCCTACGGAATTTGAATTGATTACGGTTCTGGCCTTTGAATTCTTTCGGCGTCACCATTGCGATATCGTGGTATTAGAGGTTGGAATGGGAGGCGAGCTGGATTCCACGAATGTGATTGATACGCCGGAAGCAGCAGTAATTACGTCGATCAGCCTGGATCATACCAGGGAACTGGGAGAAACCATTTCGGCGATTGCTTCGACGAAGGCCGGGATTATGAAGCTCCATGGGGATGTGGTGGTTTACGGACAGAATGCAGAGGCCGACACGGTCATTGCAGCAGAAGCCATTAAGAAGGACTGTCATCTATACCTCCCAAAATACGATACATTAAAGCCGCTTTCACAGGATTTGACGGGACAGACTTTCTCTTATGGGCGTTATCGGAATCTGCAGATTCCGCTGCTTGGAACCTATCAGCTGAACAATGCGGCACTGGCCATTACGACCCTGGAACTGCTGCAGAAGAAAGGCTGGCATATTTCAGAGAAAAATATCCGGAACGGCCTTGCCGAAACCAAATGGCCGGGCCGGTTTGAATTGTTAGTGAAGAAACCGGCAGTGCTGGTGGATGGTTCACATAATCCGCAGGGCATCCGGGCGACGGCAGAGAGTTTACGGCAGTATTTTCCTCAGGGAGGCATTGTTTTTCTGGTGGGTGTACTGGCGGATAAGGATGTCAATAACATGGTAGACCAGATCCTGCCTTTGGCAGGGGAAATTATCACGACGGAACCGGCGAATCCACGGGCGCTGCCCTCTGGAGAGCTGGCTGCGATTATCCGCAGGCTTACCACCCTGCCGGTAGTGGACGGAGGTGGGATCCGGGAGAGCTGTCTGCTGGCAGCGAAGCTGGCCGGACCGGACGGTGTCATCTGTGCGCTGGGATCTTTGTATATGGTAAGGGATATTACGAAGGCCATGAAAGAGTGCTTTGTATAATACGAGATTCAAAAAGGAGAAAATTAGTGGGCTACAAATCGGACATTGAAATTGCACAGGAAACAGAAATGCTGCCGGTGGCTGAGATCGCACAGACAGCGGGGATCGGAGAAAGGTATCTGGAAAGCTATGGACGGTATAAGGCAAAGGTGGATTACCGCCTCCTGAAGGAAAGCAATGCGCCGGATGGAAAGCTCATCCTGGTAACGGCTATTAATCCTACGCCTGCCGGAGAAGGTAAGACGACCACTACGGTTGGACTGGCGGATGGAATGCGCCGAATCGGCAAAAAGGTTATGGTAGCACTCCGTGAACCTTCCCTCGGACCGGTATTCGGCATCAAAGGCGGCGCCGCCGGCGGCGGTTATGCTCAGGTGGTTCCGATGGAGGATATCAATCTGCATTTTACCGGTGATATGCATGCTATCGGAGCAGCAAATAACCTGCTGGCGGCAATGTTAGACAACCATATTTATCAGGGAAACTCCTTGCATATAGATCCCCGCCGGATTACCTGGAAGCGCTGCGTGGATATGAATGACCGTCAGCTGCGTTTTATTACCGATGGATTGGGCGGCCGGATAAACGGAACACCCCGTGAGGATGGTTATGATATTACGGTGGCCAGTGAGATTATGGCAGTGCTGTGTCTGGCTTCGGATATTGTGGATCTGAAGGAACGGCTGGCGCGGATTATTGTGGGCTATACGTATGATGAGAAACCGGTAACAGCCGGTGACCTGAAAGCTCAGGGGGCCATGACGGCCCTGTTAAAGGATGCACTGAAGCCCAACCTGGTACAGACGCTGGAGCATACGCCGGCGATTGTACATGGAGGTCCCTTTGCGAATATTGCCCATGGCTGTAACTCTGTGATTGCTACGAAGCTGGGGCTGAAATTAGGAGACTACTGTGTTACCGAAGCAGGCTTCGGGGCGGATCTGGGTGCGGAGAAATTCCTGGATATCAAATGCCGGATGGCAGGCCTGAAGCCTGCTGCCGTCGTACTGGTAGCAACCGTCCGGGCTCTGAAGAGCCATGGCGGTGCGGACAAGGCAGACCTGAATCAGGAGAACCTGCCGGCACTGGAGGCAGGTCTTCCTAATCTGCTGCAGCATGTGGACAATATTAAGAA
>Ga0153998_1000125_pt1 | contig 13612 bp, 14 predicted proteins | sample TSNC082MetaG_FD_104725 | JGI IMG/M metagenome (GOLD analysis project Ga0153998, IMG submission 104725) | Attine ant fungus gardens microbial communities from North Carolina, USA - TSNC082 MetaG | ecosystem: Host-associated > Fungi > Mycelium > Unclassified | place: USA: North Carolina, Lumber...
GGAACCACTCTGCTTCTCTTGAGATCTCTCTTCCCTATCAGGCTGTCTATCAATATCTGTTGGATAACCCAGTGAGTGGGCCATCATTTGTCCCCACTGTGATTGCTGCTCTCCATCCTTCTAACATAGACCTCTCAGGAGTTAATGAATGTCAGTTGTGCAGAGTCACAGTCACCAGGGTTGCAGACATCCTTGCTTTATTAAGGGATATCTTACCTGAGTAGTGAGATCACTTGTACACATCAGCACTACTTGCTGTATGTTAGTCATGGCCACTGCACACCACTCCAAGACAATGAACTACAGTCAGACGAGACCATTTCTCCCTTCATTGTTGCAGAAAATTTGGCCCCCAATGGACTTACCTCACCCATAGTGGATACATGGTCTTTCATTTTCAGTTACTAGAACCAAAATGCATAGTGTGTCATGTGACTGGTGATCCATGATGGCATAAACCTTTCCTTGAACACTGTTGGTCAGACTTTTGATAACTGCAGGTATGTTGCATCTTTGTAATCTCTAGAAAAAAGTCAGCATTACCTGTGGCATGCTTAGGTATTTGGACAACTGTGTTTATTCTTTACTTCATTATAAAGTTGCAGGCCATCAATACATATGACCTGCCCATGACTTAGACTGTAACAGCCACTATTGTTACCAAACAGCGACCTCAGTGTATGTTCATTGCACCTTATTGACATTCAAAGGCAGTATTGCCAGTACAAGCCTCATATGAAGGTGAAAAAAGAAATATAATCTCTGTGGAATGGTATCCTCAATGGCATTGGGTTTAATTGCAAGATGAAATGATAACAACTCTAAACAAGAAATAACAGACACTGTTGGCAGAGGCATGACATCACAGTGAATGATGGTTTCTATTTTTATATATCACCCATCATTTTCTTTCATTAACTATACTACGATCACTCAATCGTATCCAGTAAACAGGCTGATAGACTGCCAGGGGATGTTTGGACCAGAACTGTATAGTTCCTACTAATGCTTGGACAGGAACTATACAGTTTATAATATTTTTTATATTTTCTGCATATATAAAGGACATTAGATCAGAAGTAAAAAACCTGAGTTGTTCATATAACTTTGGGTTAGACTGAGTACATATTCCTAAGAGATACTGCTACTGATTCCAGAACAATGACTGATAATATAGACAAGCATACACAAATTAAATCATGATAACAAAGGTTGATCAAAGATCAACAAAGTACCAACAGATTGTCACATGATGGAAAATAATATAATTTCTTTTATATTTTATATTATTACTAATTTTTTGCTCCTAAACTCCTGTTGTCTACTCCTATAGGATCATGATATAGACTAGTTACTGGTACTCCTCTTATTCTGGACTTAGTATAAGTACTCCAGTAGTTACATCCTAGTTCCTTAGTTCGTAAATTAAAGTCATTTATATCTTTAATATCCATCTCCACTCCTATCAATCTATATACCACTCCTCTCCTGCATTCTTGACAACAATTCTGTCCTCCTGAAATACGCAACCACACACACGATAGCAGATTAAGGCACAGTGCATGAGCTGAGGCCAAGGTTGTTCCCCCACTTTGTTGTCAACTCCCTTCCACTCTGGAGTAATCCCGCTCTGCACGTCCTTGACACAGATAAACAACATCATGATTTCAGATCTTGTCATTTAGATGGACTTGCTTGTGACCTCTATGAGCAGAGCTTAAGCTGTTGAATAACACAGATGGAGAAGCAATAAAGAGGCTGTTTATGCTAGGGGTCTTCCTGTTTTCTTTTTAAATAGAAGTTTCCCCAACTACTGTCTAAGTAGCAGTGAAGATAAAAGTTTTAAATAAAGATAAAATGTGTGATCTCCTAAGGAAAGCACCATAGTGTATCAGCACAGTATCCCTCTTGCAAATTCATGGAGAAATGAATTTGGATGATGAAGGTTAAAAGAAGTTGTAAAGTTTAAATTCTGCTAATGTATTGTGGTAGCGGTGATGTTTGAAACTTGAAACTTGATTCTAGACTACTGTCTTGGCTCTGTGCCTGAGTCCTGCCTGCCTGGTGTCACCCTAATACCCTGTTTCAAAGTTGTTCTCACAGTAGCACTTTCTGGCTATGTGATCAGACTATTCTCACAGGAGTACTCTTGACTATGTGATCAGATATGAGACTTTGAATCCTCCCTGTATAACTCAACTCCCTAGCAATGCTCAACTCTGTCTTAGAGCTGCTATGACGTTGCCCCTGCAGCTAAGTCACTCTGTCCTATAGTCTCTTTGTTTTGACTCAGTCTTGAGTTGAAGCAACTTAATCACTGATATGATCACTCTAAAAATAGATTTCCACTTTGAAAATCCAAATAGAGGAAAGAGGCAACCAAGATTGCTTGCCCTCTTCCTATTAAGTGGGGTTTTTATAGGTTTAGAGAAATACAAAAAGAAATATACAAAAAATAGAGAAAATAATAAACCCAGTCATAATCTATTATTACAACATTTGTTCTGGTAGTGATAGGGAATCCTGTACCTCCTTGTCTTTTCTTGATTATTTTCTATTAGTTTTCCCAGGTCTGTTCCACCCTTGCCAAGTTACTGGGTTGCTGTAAGGGAACACTCTAGAGTAGCTTAGGTAACCTGGTATGGGTGAGTATTATCTAGCTTGCCCTCCCATCCTTGGAACCTGCTATTCATAGTTCCCTTCCCTCTTGTTCTCATTGCCATAGTTAGTACTACATAGCTTTATTAGGTATAGTAGTTATTAGTGTCCTAATCTGTGTTCCCTTAGCGACCAGTGCACAGACTGGCTAGTCTAGTATATATAGCTAGTGATGTATAGTAGAATACCTTACCTCAACATTGATTAGAGCTCCTGGGCTATTCAATGCTCTTACTTAAGATGCCTCCTCTACTATAGTCGAGTGTGTTCTGGGATGCCTCTGAGTGCCCCCTTACAGTTGCCTACCACCAATCCTGTGGTGATCTTCCCCTCTCTTTGGCTTATCTCAGTGACTTGGGACCTGACTCTTTCCTTTCCTGCCTAAGGAGTTTCAGAAGTTGTTTCCACCACTCTCTAAGGTTCTTTGTTACTCCTTTATTTCTGATTGTAGTGGATTAGTTTTGATACACTCCTATTCTTAGCCATTGCTGATCAAGTGATGTTGCAGCTATTCTTATTTCCTGCTGGGCTGCCAGTCCTGTTCCTTTAATAGGCATTTCTCCAGACTTTTCCACATAAGGCTTCTGTAAGGGCGACTGGGCACAAAACTCCAGGAGAATCCTTAATATTACAGTTAGTAGTTATCATACAACTCACCTCCAGGAGAATCCTCAGAGATTAGGATAAGGCTCCTGGAGGGATCTTTTACATTATATACATCTCTTAGTGTCAGGGTTAGCAGGATCAGAGCTAAACTAGTGTGTTTAAGTATTACTAGTTAAACAGGCTAAGGTAGCTCCAGAGTATTGTCATGTCATTCAGGGGTAGAAATGGAGATGTCCCCTTACAGCTTCCTTTCCCTGACTAAGCTGCTTTTCTTGGCTATGATGCTGTGGGGCTGCAGGCTCAACTCCACTGGTTCTCAAGTGATTGGCCTGTTAGTAGTGGCAACCTTATGTCCCTGGGTATACTGCTACATAGTTAGGTAGTCAGCTTTTTGGTGGTAAAGTCCTCTGTGCCTTTCCTGCTACCTAGCAGGTGATTCTATCTTAGTCCTGCTTCTTGGGGTGTGAATTTGCAAAATTTGGTTAATTTTAGGCCTGAATATATTTTGGGCTTCACAGCAAATAATTAAGTTCTCTTGGTATAATCACATCCATTATCTGTAGCATGTAAAGAGATGTGCCTTCTTGACTTTAAAACCAAATATACATATGGTCTGTGTAGAAATCAAAGAGATCTATAGTATATCCATTATTGAATCCAAGAGTAGAACATAAAGAAGTCAATTGTGTGAAGGTGCATATACCTTCACATATATGGGCCATGATCCTGCCAAGAAAGAACAAAATCCTGGGAATGCCTCATGGTAACATATAAAACAATAGTTTCAGCATGCTAAGCAAGTGATGTGACTTCCTCATCAATTTCTTGCATGTTCATGATGTTATGAAATAGAGTCGCAGAATGGTTTGATTTGGAATAATGTATTCTGTTACAAACCAGTGAGTACAAATAATAAACTATCAACTTAATATACTACATTGAAAAAGAAATGTTCTAGAAGGTTCTTGAACCTTCAGGCACATTATGACATTGACTCAATACTCCAACACACAATCCGTGTTTCCAAATGTGATATGAAACAGATAGAAAGCACACAGTAACCAATTGAGAGACATCAATAACTAACTGATAGAAAAATTATAAAAGAAACAAGCATACACCAACAATGTTATTGCCACTAATTGCCAGATAATGACTGGGAATGTACAAAATATTATTGATCGAGGACACATTAACAAAGTTTCAATAGTGAAAAAAGTCTTAATGAAGAGCAATCAATCAGCAAAGACAATTATACAACAATTTTTATTGCAGTGAAATGAGTAAGCGACCTATTAGAACACGAAGTCTCAGTCTGAAGTGTGCAAAACTAATTCATTGATGTACCTATTAGAGCACAAAGTCTAACTACATCAGCATAATATATGAAACAGTCTAATAAAAGTCTTTACCTCAGTCTGAAGTATGCAGAACTGAGGTGTAAGAAAAATCTGCGCTGGCAGACATACTTGCTTACTAATCAATCAGAAGATAATGATGAGAGAAAATAGAGATGAAATAATAGTCTACAGAGAATATATTCAACAACAATGACAACCAAAAGTCTGTCTATCTGGTCTAGAAACAAAGTTACCAATGTTTTGCAATTTTTCTCTCTGAGAGAAAGTGTACCCAGTATTTCTACTGCTGTACTTCACTTTATCTGTCTAGGTACTTAACTGGGTGATTTTGAGTTGACCTCTGTGCTGAGCTTAAGCTCCAAAGTCTTTACTTCTGTTTTTGTTGGTGAGTAAATCAAATTTACAGTTCATGTGGGATGAGGTTTGGGTGACTCCACTATTGGGTATGTCTTTGTGCAAACTCTATCCATAACGAGGTGTTAATGGCTGACATCCAGGGCATCAGCTTGATCATTGTCTGTGATAGATCTATGACAATGTCTTGTTCACTGTGGGACTTCCTTAAACCTGTAGAGCTGACCAGCTAGGATAATCATGCTCCTTGCAAGTTCTTTCATTGTTTCATGAGATTTTTGAGCCTCAAACTTCTATGAGATTGATCAGCCATATTTTTAGCATCAAAGAAGCAAAAGTGGCTCACTTGATAGACGACTTTGTTGCAACTAAACAGTTTTGATGCTATGTTGCTCAACTGCTGAGACAACATATTGAGCAATAATAGCTTATCCCACTCAATTGCTTTCCTAACTCTATAATGATCTCAATGGTATCTCCTGCAGAGCCAAAACAATCCAAAATGGACAGAAATCTATTCAGATCTTCTGTCATGCCTTTGATTTGTGCAACCAGAACACCCAGTTGACAGTCATGGGTCCAAATAACTTGAGCTGGCAACAATCAACATAGCGTATCTCAGCAATGACCCAGAACTATAATCCTGGAACTGTATCATTAGGCTTGTAGTTTTCTGATTTTTGTAGACTCAGAGTGATTGAGAGGGATAGACCTACAGTTGGTTCCTTCCCGTATGGAATGTATAACAAGTGGTCTCCACCAATTCTCCTTTGGTTGATCTGGCAGCTGTTATTGCCATGAAGTCAGCTCTTTGAACTGATTACACTACAGAGCACCATTGAATAGTTTTGTTCGAAAGATAACCTCACATATTTGTGTGTGTCAGAATAATGATGGCTAAATATTTGGCATCAAACTTGAATGGATTGCTTGACAGATTATAGGCCACTAATGCTATCTTTGCCAGAACTAGGGTATTATCTGCCTTGGCAGGAACTGTAATTACTATTGTTGGGCTAGAATGTGGTCCTGTTGATGAGGACTGACTAGTTTCAGTTCTATTGTCTTGAATGAAACATACTATATTAATCCTTGCTGAGACATAACATATGCTACCAGGTATTTAACAATCAAGTTGCTTAGTTAGAACCTTAGTTGACTATTGCAGAGGTATCATCTGAGTTATTTCATCTTTTAGGTTATGGGCCCACACCCTTAAAACTTTCAAACAAACCAAACTATGCACATTCTACATACCTTCTTATCACTACAATGGCTTATACGTTATGACTGATGCTACTGCAACTAAACAAATCAAACAAATTTAATGGCTCAAACTGGATACAATGGAGCAATACTATAAGGACTATGGCCCAAATGAGAGGAGTCTGTGGATACCTTGATAGAACGATTATCAGGCCTAGCACCCCAACCACTGAACCTATGGAGAAAACTACTGCAGCTGAGACTTCATGGAATTCTAAAAATCCATCCTTGAATGAGTGGGAAACTTGAGATGCATAGACAAAGACATTTGTCATATGATGGAAAATAATGATTTAATAATATAATTTCTTTTATATTTTATATTATTACTAAATTTCACTCCTGAACTCCTGTTGTCTACTCCTATAGGATGTCATATGATGGAAAATACCCATTAAATAATATAATTTCTTTTATATTTTACATTATTACTAATTTTTTGCTCCTAAACTCCTGTTGTCTACTTCTATAGGATCACAATGTAGACTAGTTACTGGTACTCCTCTTATTCTGGACTTAGTATAAGTACTCCAGTAGTTACATCCTAGTTCCTTAGTTCATAAATTAAAGTCATTTACATCTTCTCCTTGTTCTATCCTCACTACTATCAATCTATACCTATACCATTCCTCTCTGAAACTCCTGGCAACAATTCTGTCCTCCTGAAATACGCAACCATATATGCGACAGTAGATCAAGGCACAGCACACAAGCTAAGGCCAAGGTTGTTTCCATTTTGTTGTCAAATACCTTCCATTCCAGAGTAACTCTGCTCCACTCCTGCTCTGTATGTCCTTGACAGAATCTACGAACTAACATTGGTCACTGTTGCACTCAACTATCTCGACTTTACCGTGTTCACTCATTTGCTCCGCTATTCCTGCCCTTCACACTGATTGATGTCTAATTCCATTCATTCAACTACAGTGTCTCCAGCAGGTGTAATTTCCAGACGCTCTGGAACCACACCATGTTGGAACAAACGAGTTCAGTTTCTGACCCCTCACCCCCAACTCCTGTATTCCCAACCCTCACTCTGGAGTTGACCAACTAGTCTGACTTCAGATTCTATGTCTTCACAACCAGTTGCTCCTATCATCGAGTCCAATCCTTTCATTTCACAGTCCAACCCATCTGTCCATCTGCTCTCCACTAATATAGTCAACACCCTCTGCCATCTATCCAATACTTTAGGACAACCTCCAATTGCTCCTCCTGTAAAGGTCCGCGTTCTGGATGTCTTTGACAGAACGGACCCACACCAACTTCACCGTTTCCTCTTCCAATGTCGTCTTTACTTTTGCTCCGGACCAACTCTCTTTAAGTCGGATTTTGACAAAATCAATTTTGCAATAACTTATGTGTCTGGAATGGTACAAGACTGGCTTCAGATAGCATTGGAACAGGAGGATCGAGGCGTTCATCATGCGTGGCTATACTCCTGGTCTTCCTTTGTCAAGGAAATGCACACTTACTTTGGCATTCTAGACGTTATTGCAGAAGCAGCTCACTCCTTAGATCACCTCCATATGAATCCTGACGACCGGATTGCAATTTACAACGTTGCTTTCCTCCAGTACTCTGCTCAGTTACAGTGGATGGAGAGTGCTCTCTGCCATAGGCACTATTCTGGACTCCCTAATCGCATTCATGATATTATTTCCACTCGTGAAGGAGGTAAACCCTCCACCTTCCAGACATTATATTCCACAGCCATCTCCATTAACAATCATTTCTGGGAGCAGAAATGCAAGTCCAAAAGGGCTCTACACTCTGCTCCGCAACGTTCTTTATATCCAGAGTGCTCTGATTCCATCTCTTATTTGTCAATATCTGACCCCGGTTCCGATATTGATGCCTCAGAGTCTTCTGATATCTATCCCACTTGGTGACACACTTCATCTTCAGACCTCGCTGACTCTGTCTCTGGATTGTCGTTGTCTGTCTCCAATTCTGGTTTCATAGTCTCTAAGTTGTCTACTAGTGCTCTGTTCTCCACTCCGCAACAAATTCCATGGTCGGAGCTCTCTGATTCTGATTCTGTTCTGTCCTTCTCAATTTCTGGTTCCGTTCCTAAGGTTCCAGAGTCTCTAGTCAAACTCGAGTCGCTAGTAGACTTGCTCTCCAGACTTGGTAACAGTCTCTCTTTGGAGTCATTGTTCTGGGTCTTCTTTTTTCTGCCAATCGGTGTCTGCTTTTGCTTCTTGGTCTTCGTTCTGCCTGTTCTTGTTCTGTTCTTAGCCCGGCTCTGTTCTCTGCCTTGTCTGGTATTTCAATTTAACTCTTGTTCTTCAATATTCCTCTGGCTATACAATGATAATTATTGTCCAATTCTCCACTCCGGTCTACGTTTCCATGTTATAACCACCTCTGGTGACTTTTCACTTCTGTTCCCCCTGGCTTTGCATGAATCTTCTTGGGCTTCCATGTCACTCTGCTTGTCCTGTCTTGCTCCTTGGTCCAGGATCTGTGATATATCTCACTCCGATCTGTTGATTGACCAAAATATAATCACAACCTATCCTACCAAATCTGCCTGAAGTACTCGCATCTATCTGGTGTTTCCAACTTTCATTGGTTCACCACTCCAGTGTAGTCAAAATTCTGACCACTACTTCTGTCTGACGACTCCACTCCGGACTTGGCAAATATGTCATTCTGACAACTCCTCTGCAAATTCCAGCCTCCGCCGAGCTTCCATGCTCAATCTGGGACCTCCGTGTCCACTCTGGGTTTCTGCACCCATCTCTGTTCCACCATCTGGACCGTTGCCAATGAACTTTTTCAAAAGTTTGTCTCCATTATTCCATGGTTTACTCAATTTCTCACTCTTGTCGCTAGGTGATAGGACGCCTAGCCTTAAGGGGGGGATAGGGATCAAACCACTCCTCCAAAATACAAATCTTCATGCTGGACATCCTCCGAAAATACAAATCTCCATGCCGGACACAAATTTTATTCAAAAAATTTTCAAAAACAATTCAAAAGTCAATTTATTTTGTTACAGTTCCAACAGAGTACGCAACCAGAGATAGACCACCACTGCCTTCTTCCACATCCTCCATGGCATCTTTCTCTTTCTGTCCCTCAACTTCTCTCTCATCCTCCGCTCCGCTGGACCTTTGCTCTCTCTGTTTTCCCTTCTCAGTACTTTCCTGTACTTCTGTCTCCTCTCCCTCAGACTCCAGCCATGAAATTTCTCCCTCGTCGGAGTCCTGGCTCTCTATGCTAGCCAACTTCTCCAGCGCATCTGCAACCCTCCGGACCTGGATGACCAATTTGTCCACCTTCCCCAACTTCTCCAACACCTGCTCCTTTCACTCCGCATCCGTCCGTTGCTTCGTCTTCCTTGCTTGTGCCCTCCTCGCCATCTCATCTTTTGCTTTCCTCCATGCTCTGTTCACGTCAAAGGGTTTGCAAGCTGCCTTTGCCCTGGCACAGGGAGAACATGACGTGGCATTCCTAAGAACTAAATCAACCAACAATTCTACTCTGAAAAGATACAACACTTATGAAAGGTCTTGTGGCAAACACAAAATGCCAAAGTTGGCACACCTCTCGCAGAGATTCTCTCACCCATTGGTTCAATTCCTAGCTCTTTTGCCATTTCTTCCCTCGCTCGGTGTTGTTCTGAAGTCTCCTTGGGAAGATAGCGGACCTGTTGTCTTTTTGTCAGAGGGGGGAGATCGATCAGATTCATTTTCTCCTTGGACGGAGGAGACGCCAATGGTTCCAGATTTATCTTCTTTAACCAATTTTTTCTCTGCACCTGTACGACCACTGCCTGTCGATCCACTTTCTGATGAAAGATGTTGTCCACCTCTTTTTGTCTCCGCTATTCCTCCTCTGCCTTCATCTGTCTCTCCACTTCCTCTTTCTGTCGTCTCTCTTCCTCTGCTTGCCTCCTCAGTTCCTCCTCCTGTCTCCTTTTCTCTGCTGCCCTTGCCTCTTTTCTTGCTCTCTACTCTGCCTGTTGTTGCTCCTCTTCCTCCCGGAGTTTTGCCTTGGCCTCTTGTCTTCTTTTTTCAAGTTCCTGCTCATACCTTTCATCATCGGAATCTGACATCAAAGCAGAGTTGATAGTGGATTGTGATGACATTGTGGTTAAAGATCAAGAAAGAAAAATTCATAGAGCTGGTTTTTAACCTTTGAATCAGGTGATAATTATATTGCTTATTTATCAGGGCTTTGAGGGCTCAGTCTTAAGGGGGGGATACTATCATATAATGGAAAATACCCATTAAATAATATAATTTCTTTTATATTTTATATTATTAATAATTTTTTGCTCCTAAACTCCTGTTGTCTACTCCTATAGGATCACAATGTAGACTAGTTACTGGTACTCCTCTTATTCTGGACTTAGTATAAGTACTCCAGTAGTTACATCCTAGTTCCTTAGTTCGTAAATTAAAGTCATTTACGTCTTCTCCTTGTTCTATCCTCACTACTATCAATCTATACCTATACCATTCCTCTCCGAAACTCCTGGCAACAATTCTGTCCTCCTGAAATATGCAATCACACATGCGACAGTAGATCAAGGCACAGCACACAAGCTAAGGCCAAGGTTGTTTCCATTTTGTTGTCAAATACCTTCCATTCCAGAGTAACTCCACTCCACTCCGGGTCACTCCACTCCCGCTCTGCATGCCCTTGACATAGAATCATGATGTAGACTAGTTACTTGTACTCCTCCTATTCTGGACTTAGTATAAGTACTCCATTAGTTACATCCTAGTTCCTTAGTTTGTAGATTAATGTCTTTAACGTCTCTTACATGTTCTATCCTCACTCCTATCAATCTATACCACTCCTCTCCTGAACTTCTGGCAACAATTTAGTCCTCCTGAAAGATGCAACCACACATGCAACAGAAGATCAAGGCACAGCACATAAGCTGAGGACAAGGTTGTTCTCCACTTTTGTTGTCAACCCCCTTCTACTCCAGAGTAATTCTGCTCTACTCCAGATCTGTAAGGGGATAGCTCTATCTCCACCCCTAAACTGCAAAGCAATACTCTGGAGCAGCCTAAGCCTGTTCAAGTATTACTAAAGTAATACTTAAATACACTAGTATAGCTCCAATCACAGAGACCCTGACACTTAGAATGCAAACCCAGTATATAGTGTAGAACATCCCTTCAGAAGCCTCATCCTAATCTCTGAGAATTCTCCTGGAGGTGAGTTGTATCATAATTGCAAACTGTAATATTAACTGAGGATTCTCCTGGAGTCTTGTGCTCCAGTCGCCCTTACAGCAGATTAGGATCCTTGAAATGGAGCCTTGGACTATCCCAGTGGACAGCCACCCAATAGATCACCCTCCCCTGTCATACCCAGCCCTCCGGAAACTCTGCTCTCCAGATGTCATTGCCTCCAGATACTCCCCAAAGCATAGCCGATGTCTTAGGGTACCTGCAACACCATATCCACGAGCTAACAGAGAGACAAAATGTCTCCAAAAATAACATCAACACCACCCTGACGGCCTTGACTGCACAGCTGCAGCAGCTTGCACAACTAGTGGCTAATCCCCCTCCTCCGCCTGTACCATCTTCTCCAGTGTCTCTACCCCCCGCTCCAATGGCAAGACGAATGCGTCCCAAGCTCTCCTGCCCTCCGGACTTTGGCGGAGAAAGTCACAATGGCTATGTATTTCTAAGGTCCTGCTCCCTGTACATCCACCTGGCCCAAGAACAGTTCCACGACAAAGAAGAGAGGATTCTTTGGGCTTTCATATTCTTCAAAAGTGGTCGTGCTACCAAGTGGTCCGAAAACGTATGTCGTCAGGAAGCGGACACTGGCGTTTTCCTCATCCGAACCTGGAGAGACTTTGAGCAACAATTCCTGGTTCACTTCTTCCCAGTTAATGTAGAAGCGGATGCAATCAATGCTCTGGAAGGCACCTCCTATCACTGAGGAGGCCGGACAGTGGACGACTATCTGGACAACTTCCAGGCCCTGGTCTCCAATGCAGGTTACATGGATCCCCAGACGCTAGTGGTGAAGTTCCAACAAGGTCTCAGGTTAGGAATTCAGAACCAGATTGCCACTATGTCCTACAGACGACCAGCCAATACTGATCCGGACGCGTGGTACAGAGCAGCATGGAGGATTGACCAGGCGCGCCTCGCCAACGAGGCCTTTTAGTCTGTATCTCGCTCCACCCCCTCCGCACTACCCAAAACCGTCTCCACCCGACCCTCACCTTTGTCCATGGCAAGATTGCCCTCCGTTCCGCCGCCCGCTCTGTCTATGAGAATCCCTATGGACGTTGACACAACTAGGAAGACAAGGTCCCTTCCTCCGCGAGGATGTTACCAATGCAGAGATGCAAATCACTTAGTCTGAGACTGTCCTCACTGCATAGATGTCTGTCAGCTCACCGCAGAACAATAGGAGGAGCTGATTGAAGATTTGTTGGCATTGAAAGATGTGGTTCCAATTGAAGAGTCTTGTCCCCTGGAGGAGAAAGAGGATTTTGCATAGCGCGGCCAGCGATAAGTGCGCCCCGGTCGCCAGTAAATAAGTTCATTGTATTGATTATAAAAGACTCTAATACAATTGACAGTGAACTAGTAGATGCACCATCTCTCACCCCCTGATCTCTGCTCTGCTCCGTAAACCCAAGTGGGAGAGGAGGCTGCCCAAGCTCCTCTCTATCAGTGCCTTGGATGCATAAGGAACTTCCTTACTCCTGCCAGTGGAAATCGGAACTACGGACACAAGTGAACTCCACTCTGTCAAAGCCCTCTTGGACAGCGGAGCAACTGGAAGCTTCATCGACAGGGACTTCGTCTGTTCAAAAGGGATAAACACTCGGACTCTCTTATGCAACATCCTGGTCTTCAATGTTGACGGTTCCCCCAACAAGGCAGGACAGACCTCCAAGGTCGTAGACGTGCTGCTCCATTACAAGACTCACTCCAAAAGGATGGTTTTGGCTGTCTCCAGACTTGGGAAACAGAGTCTGATCCTAGGCTACAACTGGCTCAAGGACCACAACCCCAAGGTTGACTGGGAAAAGGGAGAAGTCAAAATGACCTGTTGCCTACTCTGGTGTGAAGGAGGACGTGTCCTACAGAAGCAATGGACCCACCAGAAGAGGACCGAACTCCAAGCCCTCTGATTGTGTTGTGACGGACCCATACCCCTTTTCCAAGAAGAACTAGAGCTCGAAGAAATACCTCCGCAAACGTGCAGCCCTGACTGGGGGCTCGGAGACTGACTGTTCCTTACATGCATCTTCCCAGAACTTACTGAGGTCGACCTCTGAGCCACAGCTATGACCTCCCAACGTCTTGCGGAGGGAGCCAGATGCAGTAAGGAGACACTTGCTGCTGCCACTCTGCTGCCCACCTACA
>Ga0153998_1000126_pt1 | contig 13574 bp, 7 predicted proteins | sample TSNC082MetaG_FD_104725 | JGI IMG/M metagenome (GOLD analysis project Ga0153998, IMG submission 104725) | Attine ant fungus gardens microbial communities from North Carolina, USA - TSNC082 MetaG | ecosystem: Host-associated > Fungi > Mycelium > Unclassified | place: USA: North Carolina, Lumber...
CATTATTCCAGTACAAAGGCACTACCATATGTAGAACAATAGATAGTAATCAGGTGATGATCTGTACTAGTGCACAGACCATCACAATTATGTATATAAGGACTCATAGTCTGAGGATTAGACCTTAGACTTAACAACATCTTTGCTGCTTGTCTAACTTCGCTTTTTTGAGCCTTTTGAATACCAAATCAACCAATCACAAATTAGTAAGTGGCCATTTGTGATAACTTGGTAATACTCAGTACTAAGGATCTGAAATATCAGATGGTTGGAAAGAGGACAAAGAAGTTGATGGAGAGGTTTGTAGGCCCTTACAAAGTACAAAAGATAGTGTCATCAAACACAGTAAAATTAGAACTACCTAGTACAGTAAAAATTCATCTGGTAGTAAATGTTAGTAGAATATGACATTATGTAGGGCAAGTAGAAGGGCAGAAGAAGGAGCAACTGGCTTCAGTAATAATTAAAGGAGAAGAAGAGTAGGAAGTAGAAAGAATATTGAATAAGCAGAAGGTCAGGGAGAAGGATAAATACTTGGTATGGTGGAAAGGATTTACAGCAGAATCAGACACTTGGGAAAGGAGAGAAAATTTAGCAAATGCCAAGAAGGCAATTGAGGAATTTGAGAAAGGATACAGATGGAATATGGAGAATATAAAGAAATAGGAAAGAGAAAAAGAAACATTTAGAAGAGGAGAATTGCCAGGAAGATTTACAGCAAAGAAATTATTTGGATGGATAGATAAGAGATACAACCAGGAATATTGAGGAAAGTTAGAGAGAAATTGGAATAGATGGAAAGGGAGTCAATGGAAGAAGAACAAACCAGGTAAAAGAAGAACTATACTGGAAACAATTAAGGAAAAAGAAGAAATTGAGCAAGGAAATTTGGGGATAATAGAGTAGACAGATGAAGATAACAAAATGGGTAACATAGTTGACCCATACTATGAATTGTAAAGAAAATCCTTGGGACGAGGAAACTTAAGAGGGGGATGGTGTTATGACTTAGCAAAACAGCTAAGTCATTTTTTATTTTTCTTTTTCTTTTGTTTTGTTTTATCTAGTTAGATCATTACTAAGGCAGAGCATGGGAAAGCATCATGTGACAGTCACATAGTCACAAAGCATGACATCAGTCACATATTTTGTCACAGTCACAATATGTGATGAGGTAGATACATGAGGACCACGGGAGGATGTTACATAGCTACTATAGTAAAATATATAAGTAGTGTACAAAATCAAATGGGAACTCTATCAAGTTTTCCTTGTCAACTCTGACTTGGAGTGGACTTAAGTCATTGTGGCTAGAGTCTTACAATGGGTAATTAATTAATGTTCATGTACAAACATTGAGGACTTCATATCTCTACTAATATTAATTGCCTTGAGGTTGTTCTAAACTCATTTTGAGCTTTATAAAAAGGGCTTTTGCTAGGCCTAGAACAGAAGCATCAATTGTGGCAGTTTCCAAGATATCAGTGATTTAATAAATAGTACCATAGTAGTTACCTGTTGATCTGTCTGATTTCTCAGCCAATATTGATTGCCTTGAGACATAACTGGTATCAATCAAAAGGTCTTTTTAAGGGCTTGCTGTAGCCATTAATATCATGAGATTTGTCAAAGAACTAATGGAGATATGGCCAGATGAAGTTTGTGACAGTATCTTTCCTTCTACATTTTGTACATCTGACTTTACTTCCTCTCTCTACATCTGATTCATTGTTTCTCCATTTTCATGCCTTAAGACAGCTCTCATACCATACATTTCTTAGGTACTCTTCAAAGACAAACCCTTGTCCCTAGTGTTATGCTGCCAGCAGATTTTCTGTAGCAAGTAGTATTTGATATGCTTTATACTAATAGATTTCTAATCATAATTTGCTCTAGAACCCATTATAGATCCTCAGAATGTACCAAATGGTTATATGAATCAGTGAGCAGGTAGAAATAGACCTAGAGCTTATGATGGAACCTCAGGAGGCAAGCAAGATGAGCTAGCATCAGGTTATAAAGAGAGTTGTTGGATAGTAACATTCTAGATTCACTTTTTGGTTGGGACTACCTAGAGGGAATAGTAGACTTGAGCTCTAGAGCCATTGGTATGCTAGGGATAGACTTAGACAAATAGGTCCCTAATTGCAAATAAGCATTGATAGTATCAAATAAGATATATTTAGATAAATGATACCTAGGACTTAGAGAAATTGAGCAGTAGTTGGAGCTTACTAAACAATTGATAGGTAACTAAGGAGTTCTAAATCACAAGCCAATAACAAAAGGAAGAACAACAAAGTATGAAAAAGATTCTAGAAGAAAACAATGGTGGGAACATGTCATCATTGATGGGAAGGACCTAGGAGAATGCATAAGCCTTGGGAGTTTAGGGGGACTTAGTGAGAAAAGGAGTTAATGGAAACCCAAAAGTAGCAATAGTTTTTTTTTTTTTTTTTCTTTTAGTTTTATACATTTGTAATAATTTTAATATATTATTTTAATGGTAAGGTTAAAGGGAAGGAACCTCTTGGCACTTATCTCCATCATCACTACCTCTGGAATGGTGAAATACAAATCTAATGAGTATAAGAGTTTGGAGTCAGTAAGATATCTTGAGAAGAACACAAAATATACCCAAAACTCAATCTAGGGAGGAATAGCAGATGCAACTTGGACAAGCTTTGGAGAGAATAGCAGGCTGGGAAAGCTTGGTGTAAGGCTCTAGCCAAGGTAACTTAAACCTACTCCAAGTCTGAGTTGACAAAGAAAACTTAATAGAGTCCTCTTCTATTTCTTGTATACTACTTATATAACTACTACATGGTCTGTGCACTATTTTTCCACACCTATCATGTGATGCATCATGTGATATGACCTGTGACTTCCTAACATGTGATGTAACATGTGACACTTGTCATATGACACTTTCCCATGCTTTTTTCTTGTGTAATAAGTCCAAAAGAAAAAAAATATTAATAATAACTTAGCCATTTTGCCAAGTTATGACACTTGGCTAGGTGTACACTTGAACTGTATCATACCCATAAGGTTCAGTATTGGGGGTGCAGACAAGAGGGCAACTAAGTGTAAAGAGTCTATGAGAGATCAACTAACTGTATTTTCTAGTTGAGTTGGTGCCATAATGTATAAAGGTTAATACCTTAGAGAGGCTATGCAACAATGATCTAGAAAGATCTTATCTTCTTTTACATCACAAACAATTATTATTTTACTTAAAGCTGCATATAATGTTTAATTTCCCTTTTGACTTAAAACCTTCATTTTAGTTATCTCCCCTCAAATCTTTAGCATGCAATTGAAAGCTAATACTATGTCTTATTGTCTGTCCCAGTATGCAATTCCCTTTTGCACCCTTTCACCACTATCCAATAATACTTTAACAGATACTCCTTCATGAGTGTCTGTTTTTTTTACCCCTATTTGTATTCATACTTTCCTTAGTAGCTTCATTGTTCTCCTTACTTCTCTTATTCCCTTAACATTTTGAATACCCAATGCATTGTCCAATTTTATATACTTCAAAACATTGTATTTATTGTAGAAGGGCAGCTGGGAGCTTACCATTCTCCATTCTCTTTTAACAATTCTTCTCCTTGATTGATTTTTCTCCTTTCCTACTTCTACAATCTTGGGCCATATGCCCAAATCCTCTGTAATTAAAACAAATTTGATATCTTTCTCTTTTTTCTCCTTCATCTACTGCCATTGGTCCTAGTCTTGTTGTTCCTCTGTACTAACTACCTCTGTTTGTCATAACTTGGCAAAATAACTAAGTTATTATTTATTTTTCTTTTCTTTTTCTTATTAGGACTTACTATACAAGAAAGGAGTACAGAAAGTATCACATGACCAAGTCACAGTCACAGTCACAGGTCAGTGTGATATCACATGATAAGCATGGGAAAATAGTGCATAGACTATGTAGTAGTTGTATAAGTAGTATACAAGAATTGAACTAGGACTTTATTAAGTTCTTCTTGTTAACTCAAATAAGGAGTAAGATTAAGTGCTCACCACTAAGTCTTACAAGAACTCAATAGAGTTCTAGTTCAATTCTTGTATTGTCATGACTTGGCAAAATGGCTAAGTTATTTTCTATTTTCATTTTCTATTTTCTTTTCCTTTTATTTAGTTGAATTACTACTATGAAGGTGAAGCATAGAAAAGGAGTCATGTCACTGTCACTGTCACTGTCACAACTTGTGACAGGGTAATCACATGATGGGTAACATGAGGACTGTAGGAGGTGAAGTGTATAGCCATGATAGTAGTTCTATATATAGTATAGAAAATCAAATGGGAACTTTATCAAGTACTCCTTGTCAACTCAATAAGGAGGATGTCTAGGTCATCTCAGGCTAAGTCACTACATGTATACTACTTATACAACTACTATATGGTCTGTGTACTACTTTCCCATACTTATCATGTAATATCATGCTGACCTATGACCTGTAATATGGTTATAGTTATGTGATACTTTACTATACTCCCTCTTTGTATAGTAAGTCTAGAAAAGAAAAGAAAATATAAACAATGACTTAGCTATTTGTTATGAGAGTCCCAAAAAGGAAATAACTTCCCACACTTTTGAATAGTTGATTCATAACCTCAAGATATATAACAGGATTAAACTATAAATAGCATAGGAAACTTAAGTAAACCACATCACATGATTAGGTCAGGTAATTGTAGAATATTCCAGAAAAACAATCCAATGGAATATTCCAATCGGTCTGTGTTTATTTGAGTGGGTACTTGAACAGTATAACAGATATTGAGATGAAACATGTGATTGTAGGACTTAAGTATAAGTAGTGTATATAATACAATGGGGAACTCTATCAAGTTCTTTCTAAACATTCACCTAGGGTAAACTCTGAGTCTTCATAGCTTAACATTAATACTATTTTGTCAAGTTATAATATCTACCCCCTTTTAAGTTTCCTTGTTCCGAGGATTTTTACAACTCATAATATGGATCATCATGTTGTCCATTTTGTCATAACTTGGCAAAATGGCTAAGTTATTATTTATATTTCTTTTCTTTCTCTTTTTCTTTTGGACTTACTACTTAGAAAGAGTGCAGGAAAGTATCATGTCATAAGTATCACACAGTGTCATGTTACATGATCAAGTCACATGAGGAGTGTAGGAAAATAGTGCACAGACCATGTAGTAGTTGTATAAGTAGTGTACAGGAAATAAATAAGGACTCTATTGAGTTCTTCTTGCCAACTCAGACTTGGAGAATGATTAAGTTGTCTTAGGCTAAGTTGTTACACAATTTGTCTTCATCTTCTTCTATCCACCCTCTAATTTCCAATCTTTTCTGCTCAATTTCTTTTTTTTCTTGAATCATCTCTAATGTTCTTCTTTCTTTTACTTATCCATCTTTCTATCATCTTCAGTTCCTTTCAAGTCTTCCCCAATATTCTTCATTGTATCTCTTATCTGACCACCCAAATAACTTTTTTGCCATAAATCATCCTGGCAATTCCCCCCTCCTAAATGTTCCTTCTTCTCTTTTTTGTCTCCTAACATCTTCCATGTTCTGTCAGTATTCCTTTTTGTATTCTTTGATTATCTCTTTAGCATTCTCTAAGTTTTTCCTTCTGTCCCAAGTATCTAATTATACTGTGAAATCTTTCTACCATACCAAGTACTTATCCTTCCCCCTTATTCTTTGCTTATTCAAGATCCTTTCTACTTTCTACTCCTCTTCTCCTTCAATTATAACTAGAGCTAGTTGTTTCCTTTTCTGTCCTTCTACCTGTCCTACATATTTTTATATTCTACTAACATTAACTACCAGGTGTATTTTTACTTTACTAGGTAGCTCTAATTCTACTATATTCAATGATATGACCTTCTTAATCTTATAAGGGCTAACAAATCTCTCTATTAGTTTCTCTGTTCTTCTTCCGACCATCTGATATTTCAGGCACTTAGTACTTAACATAACTAAGTCTCCTACTCTATATCTATCTACTTCTGCTCTCTTCCTATCTGTGTATTTCTTCATCTCTTCTTGTACTTTTCCTAGTGCTACTTTTGCTTCCTCTTGTATTTCCTTCATCTTTGTCATAAATTTTTCTGCTTCCTAGTATTTCTCTTTCTTTCTTGTCTCAAACCCCATCCTAGGATTTTGTCCATAATTTGCCTTAAAAGATGTCATCTTAGTACTCAAGTATACTTTATTGTTCTATACAAACTCTGTTGTTCCTAACCAATCTGGCTACTGCTTTTGCCTATGGTCAATAAACATCCTTAAGTACTATTCCAGTTCCTGATTAACCCTTTTTGTCTATTTATCTATTTGAGGATAGAATGCTGTTAACAATTTACTTTCAATCCCCAATATCCTGTTTAACTCTCACATCAATCCTGCTGCAAACTGTGGTCCTCTGTCCAATATAATGCTCTTAGGTAGATTATGTAACTTCCACATATTATCCCTGAACAACCATGTCAATCCTTCTGCTGACATCTTTTTTGTAGTAGGTATAAAGTGTACTATTTTAGTTAACTAGTCCACAACTACTAGGATAGAGTCATAGAGTCATATCCTTGCACTAAGGGCAGCTGTCAAGTCTTGGTCCTCAGGATTGTTGGGCTTGACCTCAACCAATCAGGTTATGTCTTCCTCTGTGCTTGCCTATGAGGATATAGAGCTTGCCAATAGGGAGAAGAAACAGGACAATGAGGAGACTTTGTTGATAACAAAACTAAGAAATAATAGTACTCTAGCTGGGTAGTCTAGTATGCTTAGTCATAGTAGTATAGTTCTTAGTAAGTTAGTAATGTAAAGTTGGATTGGTAGGTAAGTCTGCTTAGTCATTGGGTATCATGGGGCATGATAGTACCCCCCTCTAAGATTGTGCTCTCATGACCTTGCTGATCATTCTAGGAATTATGGTAAGTTTGTTGGAGAACCTTAGGTCAATAGGCTGGTACCTGGGTAACTAGCTAGAATTGGGCCAGGTTTGTTTGGGTGGTGATAGTAGAAGTTGGCTAGTAGTTCAGTTGTATTCTCAAGATCATTTGCAATAAGCCAAGAATATTCTTTAGAAGTACCTTCATAATCTACCCAACAGACATAGTACAGGAGTGGGTCCTTCTATTGCTTGTCCAACTTTGAATCCAGGATCTGAGCCACCTCAAATTCAAGATAACCTACAACTTCAACAGATAGTAGGGGTGGGTTGTAGTAGTTTGGGATTTGACTTGATGAAGCGAATTCCAGCTGTGATATGTGGAAGACAAGATAAATTGACCTAAGGTATTTTGATAGTCTGATCAAGTAGGAATGGGTACCTGGTTGCCTGGTAACTTCGAATGGGCCTAGGTATTTTTTGAACAGTTTTCTTGATGGTCAGATAGTTCTAATGAATTTCACCAGTACAAAAACTTGATCTCCTATTTTTATTTGTGGTACTAGGAGACATCGTTGGTCCCCCCATTTTTGGTAGTAGACTTGCACATTTGCTATTGAGTTTTTGAGTCTAGAGTATATCTTTTCCAGGTTGGCTAGGTAAGGTTTTGCAGTATCTGAACAGAGTCCTTAGTCTGACTCTACTTCCAACCTTGGATGGTAACTCTTATTCTCTAAGAAGAGGGATATATTTGTAGTAGCCAACGGTGAGTTATTGGAGGAGAATTCTGCTAGCAGCAGTAGTTTTGCCTAGTCTAATTGCTGGTAAGTACAAAATATTCTCAAGTATTGCTTGAGTATCTAATTGGTATGCTCTATTTGGCTGTCTGCTTCTGGGTGGTATCCTGAGGTAAAGTGGAGCTTGATGTTGAGTGCATTGGCTAGTGACCTGAAAAATTTTGAGACAAATTCACTATCCCTGTCTAATGTAACATGGCTAGGAATACTGTGTTTTGAGAAAACTTCATAAATGAAAACCTCTAATAACTCTTCTATATCAATTGTCCTTCTATTTGGTACAAAGATTGCTTGTTTTGTGAGCCTATCCATGACCACAAGTATATCAGTATAACTCTTGGATTCTGGGAATTGTTCAATAAAGTCCATTAAGATAGACTCCCAAGATTGAGAAGGGATAGGAAGTTGTTTGAGTAGGTCATAAGGTTTGTGTCTTCTTGATTTGTTCCTTGAATAGGTATTGCAGAATCCGACATAATCTGCCACAAAATCCTTTAGGTTAGGTTAACTATAGTATCTTCAAACTAGTTAGAGAGTCTTGGACTAACCTGGGTAGCCTGCAAGTTTATAGTCATGCTTGGACTTGAGTACATGTAATCGCAGATTACTGTTATCTGGTACAAACATCTAGTTATCATGGAAAATGAGTCTGTTTTCTTTCCTTGACTAACAGTTTGGCTCCAGATCTTCACTAGTCTCTAGGAACCTTGTATAAGTTGAGTCTTCCCTGATAGCTGTTCGAATATCATCTAGTAACATCTGCGAATCAAGTATGACTACAGTGCAGAGTACTAGAGGGCTAGGATTTGGTGCTATTGTTTGCTGATCTACTTGATCTCTTGAGAACAACAGTCATGTATTAGTAAGCAGGGAGTTTTTCTTGCTATCATAGATGTCCCAACATTAGATTAACACATTAAGTTTAGTATCTAATCTGTCAGGGCAGAACTTGATGGAGAGATTGAACTGTGAGAGGAATTCTAACCACCTAGCCTAGCAACAGGATAAGGTCTTTGACTCACAGAAGTAAGTCAGGTTTTTGTGGTCAGTGAACACTTCGACAGATATAACAGTACTGTCATAAACTTCATTCGGCCATATTTCCATCAATTCTTTGAAGATTCTCATAGTCTTAAAAGCTACAAAAAGCCCTTGAAAAGACCTTTTGATTGATACTAGTTATGTCTTGAAGCAATTAATATTGGTTGAGATATTAAGCAGATCAACTAGTAACCACTATGTTACTGTTTATTAAATTGCTAATATCTCAGAAACCACCATGATTAATGCTTTGGTTTTAGGCTCAGCAAAAGCCTTCTTTATAATGCTCAGATTGAGCCTAGAATAACCTCAAGGTGATTAATATTAGTGGAGATATGAAGACCTCAATGCTTGTACATAAACTTCATTAATTACCTATAGATAGTCATTTGTCCTTTTCTTAGAACAAAGGACAGCCTCCATATGGTTAAGTTATCACTATTCCTAGCACAAAGACACTACCATATGTAGAACAATAGGTAGTAGCATATGATAATCTGTCCTAGTGTACAAACTATCACAATTTTGTATATAAGGACTTATAGTCTGAGGATTAGACCTCAAACTTAACAACATCTTTGCTGCTTGTCTAACTTTGCTTTTTTGAGCCTTTTGAATATTCAATTCACCAATCACAAATCAGTAAGTGGCCTTTTGTGATACTTAGTCTCCAGACTCCGTTGTGTTAATTGAATGCCACTATTGCTAGGTCATAGAGAGATTTAAAAAGCATGTTCATATGGATTAGAGAAGGTTACAGATGCCAGAGTTGAACCACTAATTAAGATGAAATTTACCCTATGTGTACAAGTGTAATTTCAACAATGTAGATATAGCATAGTTGGCGAGCTATGATGAAGACACCACAGATGTATGTTATTGATGTTTGTGTGCTTTGGCAGGAATTGCACCCCTTATAGTGACTTAGCCTAAGATAACTTGATTACCCTTCAAGTCCAAGTTAACAAGAACTCAATAGAGTTTCCATTAGATTCTATACTCTACTCTACAACTACTATATGGTCTATGCACTACTTTCCTATGCTTATCATGTGACTTCATCATGTGATATGTAACATTGTTATGTAATACTTTTTTCTATGCTATTTTCTTGTATAGTAAGTCCAAATAAGAAAAGAAAAGAAATATAAATAATAACTTAGCCATTTTGCCAAGTCATGACAGTATAGGAAAATATTTCCTTTTCTGGAATTGTCTCATAACACACTAATCTAAACTACAACTGTCCAAGAGGTTAGCTATCACAAAAGGCCACTTACTATTTGTGATTGGGTTGAAGGTTAACTTAAAAAGTGCTTATAAGCGAGGTTTAGACAGTGACAAGAGATGTTGTTAAGTCTGAGGTCTAATCCTCAAACAGGAAATCCTTATATACAAAAAAGTAATAGTTTGTGCACTAGGATAGACCATCATATGCTATTATCTATTATTCTACATATGGTAGTGCCTTTGTACTCAAAATAGCAATAACTTAACCATATGGAGGCTGTCCTTTGTTCTAACTAAAGGCAGATGACTATCAATGGGTAATTAATTAATATCCATGTGCAAATGTTGAGAACTTCATACCTCCACTAATATTAATTGCCTTGAGATTGTTCTAGGCTCATTCTGAGTGTTATGAAGAAGGCTTCTGCTGAGCCTAGAACTGAAGCATTGATCATAGTGGTTTCTGAGATATTAGCAATTTAATAAATGGTAACATGGTGGTTACCAGTTGATCTGCTTAATATCTTGGCCAATACTAATTGCCTCAAGACATGACTAGCAATGATCAAAAGGTCTTTTTGAGGGCTTTCTGTAGCTGTTGAGACCATGAGAATCATTGAAGAATTGATGGAGATATGGCCAAATAAAGTTTGTGACATTAGTAGTTTAACTCTCTTTTATGTTCTTTGATTTATAGATGCCTTATCATGGTCAAGATAACTCATTATACTCTATGGTACCATATATTAAATTGCCAATATCTCAGAAACTATCACAATCAATGCCCTTGTCACAAAAAAGTAACTACTAAATAGTGTTATAGAGGTATAACAAAATACCTATTCAAATGAACTACATAAATAGCTGGACCCTCATTAGCAAGTAGCCTTGCTAACATTGCCCTTTTGGTGTAGTGGTAAACCATGAAGTATGTGACTACTAGTCCATAGCACAACTGTGATAGCCCTGCTTTTAGCAATATAAAAAGCACTCTTTATTATGCTTAGAAAAACTTCAAAATGACCTTGAGACAGTCTATATTAATAGAGATACAATGTCCTCAATGTTTGCACATAAACTTAATTAATTACCTATAGATACTCATTTGATCTTAGATAGAACAAAGAACAGTCCCAATGTAGTTAAGTTATTACTATTTCCAGTACAAAGATACTATCATATATAGAACAATAGTTAGTAATATATGATAGTTTGTTCTGGTGCATAGACCATTACATTCATGTATATAAGGACTCCTCATCTAAGGATTAAACCTCAGACTTAACAATATCTTTTGCTACTGTCTAAACTTTTTTGAGCCTTTTGAATACTAAATTCACCCATCACAAATCAGTAAGTAGCCATTTGTGATAATGAGTTTCTTCTCTATAGGCTTCATATAAGCTATTTCCTAAGAAAATCAAATCAAAGATAGTAAAAGTCTAAATCATTTTACAGCATTGTTATTAAGCATCATATACCTAAATACTGGTATGATATATAATAGCAAGTATTGCATAGCTTGCAAGTAATAGCTTATCCTTGGGATAACTCAAGAGAGATAAATTTATGATTTGTTGCAATATTGTGTTGTAACACAAAATACATACAAGATGTGTGTGTAACATACAGTGTAAGACACATGACTGGCAACTATCTTCTTTGCATGTGAATAGTTTTGCTCACATAACAGTTAGCTAAAGTCTGAGTTAAAAAGTATCAAATATTCTAAATCCATAGTACTTACATTGAACAAGTTGTCAAATTTATAGAGATTAATCTCAAAAAAGGGCATGTCACCAGTCAAATACAACTAATTGGCAACTATGATAAATGTATGATACCCACATCTACTCCTTGCCTAATTTGTCACCTATCAAATCTGTCACACTGGCATGGCAAGCACTAGTCAACAGAGTCATGCCTTTTGTAACATGTTAACGCACCTCAGAATGACTAAAACCAACTTACCCAAGTGGTCAGCTTGATGTATATACGAATTTTGTCTACACTTCCTTTATATGTCTAGGACAAAGTTGTTGTGATCACTCCAAAAGCAGACTTGATCAGCACAAAGTCAACCATAACATTTTTTTCATTGCTCCATCTGGCTCAAGATTTGGTAAACATCATCCTAGTACATCATTCTATACTATGATCAGTACTTTTGTACAGAAAAGTGCTGATTTGGTACTGTAGTAGAGCATCCTACACTGTAGTGATGTCACATTTGTCCCAAATTTCCTCAGACCCTAGAATAGGGTTTGCACTACACTCCCAGATCTTCGATTCCTACGGAAGGTCATCTCATATTAGCTTGTATCACTCTGAAAGAACTTAGCCGAATAAGGTCTTGACGACAGGTGATTTGTGTTACCGGAACAGGCATAACCCACTGATTCTGATGTTATGTTGGTCTCATGTCAACTGATATATGGAAAAGAGAGAGGAGCGAGAAGCCTCCACTAGTAGGGATTTTCCAGATCTTCTAGGTGGTCAGTTTTTTATAACGCACGAAACGAAACTAACATAGGTTAGCTCAAAAGCTAGCCGAACAAGCGTAAAGTATTTAGTTAGAGCCTCAGCCTCAAATTTCCTTCACCTCAGCTGTTTTAGTTTCCAGGACATGAACGAGCTACATGAACTTCCTCCCATACACTGCTCCGATAATAGTGCAGTTGATACGAAGACAGAAGACGAGTCTTCGAACTTAGTGTCAAAAGAAAAACAAGATGGTGGACTGAAGGGTTGGATGTCTGTAGCAGGCTGGCAAGTGCTATGTCTCCATATAAGCTATATTTTAACACAGATTTTCCTTACAGCTGGTTCATTCTATTTAGCGCTATGGGGTGAGCTCGTTATTTGACCTTGTACGATTTCCCTGGACAACACACAGGAATATTTATTCGTTCGGTGTCTATGAAGGTTCAACCGTTTGCTACATGCTCATCAATCACATTGACGGAGTAATTGATAGATTACTATACGCGAATTTTTTTGGTCGGTCGTGATCCCAGTAGTATCTCGTACGGTAATTTCTAGACAAAAATCATTTGATATTAATTATTATTTTTCAGCTGGATGGGAAGCTTCCAGCTGGCCCTATGCTTCGCCATGGGTCCCCTTTCTGGTCGATTATTTGACGCAGGATATGGCAGACTTATCATGACCTTTGGTTCATGTCTGCTCCTTTTTTCGTAAGTCGAATTATTTCTGATTTATCCCTCTCACTCGTCTGAATTCGTTACTTAGAACTTTTATGCTTTCTTTGGCAAAGGAAGGTCAATATTATCAGGTGATCGCTATATCATACCTCTTGAAAGCCTTTGCTGATTCTTGTGCGCACGCATATTGCATCTCTTAGGTTTTTTTAAGTCAGGGGCTTGGCATCGGTTTGGGAGCAGGATTCGTTTTTGCCCCTTCGTCGGCTCATGCAGGTGTATACTTCAAACAACGACGAAGTTTAGCAGTCGGGATAACATTGTCGGGGATCTCCATCGGTGCTCTGCTTTTTCCAATAGGTATTTTTTCGCCTCCAGTTGCCAGACAAATCCACATCTCATACTATACTCAACAGTGTTGAAGTAAATTCCATTTATATCTAATA